>Ga0163109_10003022_pt1 | contig 12878 bp, 10 predicted proteins | sample CRUFie1St13metaG_FD_108704 | JGI IMG/M metagenome (GOLD analysis project Ga0163109, IMG submission 108704) | Marine microbial communities from the Costa Rica Dome - CRUD Field 142mm St13 metaG | ecosystem: Environmental > Aquatic > Marine > Oceanic > Photic zone | place: Costa Rica: the Eastern... | reverse complement strand
TATTGAAACAAAGTTCGGGGCACCTGGCAACAGAACGCCCCTAAAATAGGAGTTAAAAAATGAGTAAAAAGAAAAGCACTGGTTTACATCCTCTAATAAGTTTTAGTTTAGTAATTTATGTTTTGTATAAGTTGATTGCTTATTTTTTCTTTGATGTGCCCTTTGAATTGTTTAGATTTTAATACCGGGCAACAGAATGCCCCTTACTTTTATATTTTTTAACAGTATATTATAATTTATGATTCTAAGTTTTTTATTAAGTGTTGTTCTATATTCTGTTTTTGGTTTTATTGGAATTTATGTTGTTGGTAAAAACAAGTATCTAAAAAAAAATCTTACAAAACAAAATTTAATCTTTATAAGTATTGCATTTATTCTTCTAATAGCAGTTTTAATGAAAAATCTTGAAGGTAATACTGGTTTCATTGACGGATTAATTTATTCCTTTGGAAATTTTATATCAACCTTTATAGGTGCTATTCTAACAATAGGAATAAAAACAAAATTTAAAAAATTTTTTGTAAAAGAGTTTTATTTTGCTTTATTTGGATCAATAATTTTGGGTTCCACTTTATTGATAGTAGCATTCGGTTGAAATTAAAAAGAAAAGTTAAGAGCACCAGGCATCAAAACGCCCCTAAACTATTTAATAAACTTACTTAAATCTGGCTTAAAGTAATTAGGACCCTTCATAACTTTACCTTTGTCATTATAAATGGGTTTACCATCTTTATCTAATTTACTCATATTTGAATTTTGTACTTCTTCAAAACAATCATCAAGATTAATACCAAATGCGTGTCCTGCACCATATGTTACATAGAGAATATCCGTTAGTGCATCAGCTACTTCGACTAAATCTTTTTTATTCATTGCTTCAATTAATTCATCAAGTTCCTCTTTAATAAGACTTATTCTTAATGCATTGATCTTTTCACTGCTAAATGATGAGCTCTGTTTTACGTTCTGGCCAAAAGTTTTCATGAAAACACCTACTTTTTCAAAATTTGTCATTTTGCTCCTGTTAGTTATCTATTTTTTAATATATAAATGTACGTAAAGTATCAATGAAATTTCGTAAAGAATTTGACAGCATTGGATCTATAAATGTTCCTAATGATAAATACTGGGGTGCCTCTACACAAAGATCAAAAAAATATTTCGATATTGGAGATTTTTTAGTTCGACCAATTTTAGTAAAATCTATAGCGATTATAAAAAAAGCAGCAGCGATAGTACATTTTAAAGAAAAACAACTTCCCAAAAAAATTTCTAACGCGATAATTGCAGCCTCTAATGAAGTCATTATTGGAAAACTTAATGAGCACTTTCCACTTAAAGTTTGGCAAACCGGGTCTGGCACACAAACTAATATGAATGTTAATGAAGTTATTGCTAATAGAGCTATTGAAAAATTAGGAGGGAAAAAGGGTTCCAAAAAACCTGTTCATCCAAATGATCACGTAAATAAATCTCAATCCACAAATGATGTTTTTCCAACTGCAATGCATATTGCTATAGCAATAGAAACAAAAAATAAATTATTACCCTCTCTTAAGTTGCTAGATCAAGAGTTAAAAAAAAAAGAATCGAAATTTAGAAAAATAATAAAAGTGGGTAGAACTCATTTACAAGATGCAACGCCACTTTCACTAGGTCAGGAATTTTCTGGTTATCAATCTCAAATAAATGATTGTATTAAAAGGATTAGTATGGCTTTAAATGAAATTTATTCTCTTGCACAGGGAGGTACTGCTGTAGGAACTGGAATAAATAGTAAAAAAAATTTTGACAAGAAAATCATCAATGAAATTAGAAAAATTACAAAACTTCCATTCAAACCCACAAAAAATAAATTTGCAGCACTTGCTGCACATGATGAAATCGTAAACTTCTCAGGTACATTAAATACAACCGCAGTTAGCTTAATGAAAATTGCTAATGATATTAGATTTCTTGGTTCGGGTCCAAGAGCAGGTTATGGAGAATTAATATTACCAGCAAACGAGCCGGGTTCATCAATAATGCCTGGAAAAGTTAACCCTACTCAATCGGAAGCAGTCACTATGGTTTGTGTAAAAGTAATAGGTAATCATAACGGAATAACAATGGCAGGATCACATGGACATTTTGAATTAAATGTATTTAAGCCTTTAATTGCACATAATATTTTACAATCTATTAATCTTTTATCTGACAGTATTAAAAATTTTTCACTTTATTGTATTCGAGGATTAAAAGCTGATAAAGCTAAAATTAAAGAATATTTAGATAATTCTTTAATGTTAGTTACTGCACTCGCACCACACATTGGTTATGACAACTCAGCCAAAATAGCTAATTTAGCTCTTAAAAATAAAACAACTCTTAAACACGAAGCGATTAAGTCAAAACTAATAAGTGAAAAAGATTACGATAAAATCGTTAACCCAAAAAAGATGATTTATCCTGCATAGATTTGAAAAAATTCTTTTATAAAATTTCTTATAGTAACTTTATTAAAGGAATTATTTTTAGCTTTATTATATTTATTTAGAAATTTATCTATCTTTTTAAAAGATTTATTATCAATTCTTAAATTATTCAAGGTAAACTTATCAAGAGTAAGATCATAAACAAAATCTAACCTTATTGTTTCAAAAACATCTCGATAATTTCTTTTTATTTGAAAGTATCTAAAAAATTTTTCTATATCCTTAAAATTAAAAATTATTTCACCAACTAATTTTTTACCATCTACTTCATTAAAAAACTCTATTTCGTTAGATCTTATTATCACTGAGTCATTCCAATAGGTATTAAAGTTTTTCATTAAGATTTTTCCATCCCCCAGATGTATTTTAGAAATAAAGTCTTGTAAGTATTCAAATTTATCAATTTTATCAATTTTAATATCTATTGATGCATTTAAATTTGGATTATTTAACAATCCGGAGTCTAGTAAATCTATTAGTAAAGAATCGCTTTGAAATATTTTTTTTTGACTAATGTAATTAAAATTTAGATCTGTTGAAAAATAAAATGGTTTAAAATTTATCTCACCCTTAAAATCTTTATCTGATGATAAAAAATTTAAAGAATTATCTCTAATCACATATGTAAATAAATTCTTTTTATTGATTGATGCAATATCGAAAAAACCAATAACTTTATCTTCGTCATATTCAACTGAAGTTTGAATATCTAGTCTAATTTTTTTTGAAGATAATTTGATAATTTTATTTCTATTAATAACATTTTTTGAAATATCTAATTTGAAAGGAATATTAAATATTTCAAAATTTGACTTTACTTTTTGAAAAGTATTAACGTCATCATAAAAAAAACTAAAATTATTTATCTTTGACAGGAATAATAAATCATCATTTTGATCTTTATAAAAAAATTTAGATTTTTTAAAAATAAACTTATTTTCTTTATCAGAACTATTCAAAGCTTTGAGAAAAAAATTAATATTATCTGAGTTAATATTAAATTCTGTATCTTGAAATAATAAATTCTTTGGTAGGATACTTTCTGATAAAAAGAAATTTTTAAAGGAAATGTAAAATTTTACATATCCTGAATTAGCTATAACTTTTTCGTTATATTTAATATCCAAATTATTAGTATAAAAAAAAGGCTTCGGAAATAATCCGTATTTAACTTTTTCATTAAATTCAATTTTTATGTCATATCTCTCTGAAATTTTATTTATCAAAGAAGTTTTAATATTGTCCTCATTGTAAAATACTGGAATTAAAAAATAACTAAAAAAAAGCAAAACTAAAGATGCAATGGATATAGCTATCTTGTTATCTAAATAATAAAATTTTTTCTTGTTCTGATTGTATTTCTTGAGATTTCGAATATTTTCAAAAAAACTTTCAATCTTATTATCTAAGTAGTTAAATTTTTTCTTAATAGGTGCGTGCTTATTAGAACTTTTAAAATTACCAAAAAAATTATCTAATAAACCATTAATTGGTGATAATATTTTTTGAAATTTTTTTTTGTTAAAATTAAACATAAATTGACAGACTTATAATTAAATTATTCAAATGGTAAACTCTGATTATCTAAAAAATCTTAATGAGGCTCAAAAACAAGCTGTCTTAGCTGTAGATGGACCATTATTAATAGTTGCTGGAGCTGGATCTGGGAAAACAAAGGTTTTAACAAGTAGAATTGCTCACATAATAAAAAATAAAAATGCTTTCCCTAATCAAATTCTTGCTGTGACGTTCACTAATAAAGCAGCAAAAGAAATGCAAAACAGAGTGAGTAAAATTTTAGGGTCTTCTGCTGTTGGTTTATCTTGGCTAGGAACATTTCACTCAATATGTGCAAAATTACTTAGAAAACATGCCCCAGCAGTAAATCTAAATTCAAATTTTACAATTATTGATACTGATGATCAAATCAGATTGATTAAGAATATTTGTAAAGCAGAAAATATTGATGTCAAACAACTAGCTCCAAGATATGTTATTACAATTATTGATAGGTGGAAAAATAAAGGCTTATATCCAAGTGAAGTTAAAATTAATTCTAAAGATATTTATGAAAAAACGATCTTACCTGTTTATAAAATTTACCAACAAAAGTTGATCGAATTAAATGCTTGTGATTTTGGAGATCTAATCTTGCATTCAGTTAAAATTTTCGAAAAAAATAAAGATATTAGGGACATTTATTCTAAAAATTTTAAATACATTCTTGTTGATGAATATCAAGATACAAATTTTATACAAAGTCGATGGCTTAATTTATTAGCAGAAAAAAATAAAAATATATGTTGTGTAGGAGATGATGATCAATCAATTTATAGTTGGAGAGGAGCTGAAATTAAAAATTTTTTAGATTTTGATAAGATTTATGAAAATACAAAGATAATAAGACTGGAAGAGAATTATAGATCATCAAAAAATATTTTATCTGTTGCTTCATCATTAATTTCTAATAATCAGAACAGAGTTGGTAAAACGTTAAAATCTACAATGGATGCGGGAGATTTATTAAAATTAAATTGTTTTAAGAATGGAAAAGATGAAGCGGTAGGAATTTCTGACGAAGTAGAACAAATTAAAAAGAAATACTCACTGAATAATATTGCAATTTTAGTTAGAGCTATTTTTCAAACAAGAGAATTTGAAGAAAGATTTTTAAAGATTGGTATGCCTTATAGAATTTTAGGAGGAATTAAATTTTATGAGAGAGCTGAAATTAAAGATTGTGTAGCTTATTTAAGATTAATTAACCAAGAAAAAGATGATCTGGCTTTTGAAAGAGTAGTAAATAATCCCAAAAGATCTATTGGCGAAAGTACAATTAAAATAATACACGAATACTCAAAAAAAAATAAAATTAGTTTAGAAAGTTCATCAAGAAAAATGATAGAACAAAATTTGGTAAAACCAAAGGCAAAAATAGGTTTAAATATATTTTTAGATTTAATTTCTAAATGGAGGAATGATTTAAAAATAAAAAAATTTAATCATGTAAAATTGTTACAAATTCTCTTGGATGAGTCTGGATACTCTGCAATGTTAAAAAATAAAAAAGATCTTGAGAACGAGAATCGTCTAGAAAACATTAAAGAATTATTGAGTGCTATGAAAGAGTTTGATAACTTAGAGAGTTTTTTAGATCATGTGTCTCTTGCAACGTCTATTGATCAAGATTGGGAAGGTGAAAAAATCAATATGATGACTATGCATGCTGCCAAAGGATTAGAATTCGATGTAGTTTTTTTACCTGGATGGGAAGAAGGGCTATTTCCTCATCAAAAATCAATAGAGGAAAAAGGACACAATGGTTTAGAAGAGGAGAGAAGATTAGCTTATGTAGGAATAACTAGGGCAAAAAAAAATGCAATCATCTCATTTTCAATGAATAGGTTTTATCAAGGTGATTGGATAGATAGTATGGCATCAAGATTTATTGATGAACTTCCAGAAAATAACTTAGAAAAAAATTCATATTTTGACGAAAGTAAAGATTCATTTGAAGAATTTGAATTCAATCAAGATTTTGAATTAGACGATGACACTAAAAGAAGTCCTGGTTGGATTCGATATCAAAAGAGAATTAAATGATAAAAAAGAGAATAAATAAACTCAGAAGTAAATTTATAAAATATGGAATTGACGGATATGTCGTACCAAAAAACGATGAATTTTTCTCTGAATATTCTAATAAAGATAGACTTAGATTTATCTCAAATTTCACAGGATCTGCAGGTTATGCAGTAATTTTAAAAAACAGAAACTACCTTTTTGTAGACGGAAGATATACGATCCAAAGTAGAATCGAAAGTGGTAAGAATTTTAAAATTTTAGATTATCTAAAAATCATTAATACAAGCGTTTTTAAAAATTTAAATTTAGGAATTGATCCTTCATTATTTACCTCAAAACAAATCAGGAATTTTTTTTTAAAAAACAATAAAATTACTATAATAAAAGAAAATCTTGTTGATAAAATTTTAAATATACGAAATAAAAAAAAATCCTCTTTTTACTCAATTGATAAAAGCATAACTGGTGAGAGCCATCACAAAAAAGTTTCAAGAGTTTCATCTTTTTTAAAAAAAAATAAGTATGATTATTTATTTATTACAGCACCTGAAAATGTTGCATGGTTGTTAAATATTAGAGGATATGATTGTCCAACAAGCCCAATACCAAATAGTAATCTTTTAATTACAAAAAAAAAACATGTTTTCCTAATTGCTGAAAAAAATAAGACAACAAAACTTTTGAGAGAAAGAAAAATTAAACAAAATCAGATAATTGATCCAAGATATATACCAGAATTTTTTGATAAATTAAAAAAAGGAACTATTTTGATAGATGAAAAAACATGTTCTTTATATCTAGAAAATGTAATAGAAAAAAAATTTAAAATAATAAAAAAAGAGGATCCGATTTATATTTTTAAGTCTATAAAAAATAATATAGAAATCAAAAATATGATTGACGTACATGTCATAGATGGAGTTGCATTAACAAAATTTATTTACTGGATAAAAAATTTAAAAAAATTGAATATAACTGAAGTTGATGCTCAAAACAAATTAGAGAAATTTAGAAGAATGAATTCAAAATATTTATTTCCGAGTTTTAATACTATCGCAGGTAGCGGAAAAAATGGAGCAATAGTTCACTATAGAGCTACAATAAATAATACAAAGACCCTAAAAAGAAATGAAATATTTTTATGTGACTCTGGTGGTCAGTATAAATTTGGTACAACAGATGTAACAAGAACTATCTGCTTTGGAAATCAAAATCAAAATATAAAAAATATTTTTACGAATGTTCTAAAGGGACACATTGCTGTTGCTCAAAGTGACCTTAATAAAAAAAAGACTGGAAAACTCATTGACAAAGATGCAAGAAAATTTCTTAAAAAAAACCGCCTAGATTATAATCATGGCACAGGACATGGTGTCGGTTTTTTTCTTAATGTTCATGAAGGACCTCAAGCTATCTCAAAATCTAATTCGGTAAAAATTCAAAATGGCATGATACTTAGTAATGAACCCGGTTATTATAAAAAAGATAAATTTGGAATTCGTATTGAGAACTTAGTATATGTAAAAAAAGTTGGAGGAAAGCTAGGTTTTGAAAATTTAACTTTGGCTCCAATAGAAAAAGAATTGATCAATTTTAATCTCTTAACAAATCAAGAAAAAAACTATCTTTTTAATTATCATTTAAAAGTTTACTTAAAGATATCCCCATTTTTAAATAGGAATGAAAAAAAATGGTTAGCGAGTTTTATTTGAGCATTTTTAACCAAGAGGACTGGTCCAAAATTTTTACACCAGAATTTTTTGCTGCTTCGACTTTCCTGTTAGTCGGTTTTTCTCCAATGATAAGATAATCAAGTTTTTTTGTAACATTGCTAACTATTGATCCTGAATTTTGCTCTATTAAAGATTTCGCCTCAGAACGGCTCATATTTGAGAGTTTGCCTGTAAACATAAATGTTTTATTGCTCAATATACCACCAGCTTTTAGTATTTCTGCATCTTTTACATCAAGCAATTCATCTAAATTTTTCAAAACCTCTAAATTTGTTTCATTGTTAAAAAAATTTTTAATTGAATTAATCTGAGTTTCACCTATTCCATCAATATTCATTAAATCATCGAAATTACTTTTTTTTGATAGAGCTATAAAATTTTTTAATGATTTTAAGTTTTTCGATATAATTTTGGCATTTTCTAAACCAATATGTCTAATACCTAGTGCATATATAAACCTTTCAAAAGAAATTGTTTTTCTTAAATTTATTGAATATTTTAAATTTGCAACTGATTGTTTTCCCCATCCATCTAAGTTTTCTATTTTTTTAAAATCAAGATGGAATATGTCTGGTGGGAGTTTTATTAAGTTTAAATTCCAAAAATTCTCAACTATCTTTTTACCAAAACCTTCAATGTTAAAAGCTTCCTTTGAAACAAAATGCTTGATTTTTTCTATAGACATTTTTTTACACTCATAACCCTCGCTTGAACATCTTCTAACTGCGTCCTCTTTTTTTGTCGTAAAATTAAAATCTTTTATAGTTTTTGACCCACAAGATGGACATTTGATAGGAAAATTAAATTTTTTTGAGTTTTTAATTCTCATCTTAAGGTCAACAGATATTACATGTGGGATTACGTCCCCAGCCCTCTCAATTAAAACTGTATCGCCTACTCGTATATCTTTTCTATTAATTTCTTCCTCATTATGTAAGGTTGCATTGGAGACAACTACTCCTCCAATATTTACAGGATTGATCTTTGCTACAGGTGTTAAAGCACCAGTTCTGCCAATTTGAATCTCAATATTTTTTATTTTTGAAATTCCGCTATTTGCTGAAAATTTATGAGCAATCGCCCATCTTGGTGCATTAGCAACATTCCCTAATCTTTTTTGTAATTGAAAATCATTAATCTTATAGACGATCCCATCGATATCAAAATCAATATCACCTCTTTTTTTTTCAACTTCTTTGTAATTAGCCATCAAATTTTCTATTTTTTCTAAAGTTTTGTTTAGATGATTAGTTTTAAAACCCCATTTTTTTAAATTTTCCAAATACTCATTTTGTGATTCTGCTTTCAAACCTTTTTCATAACCAAACGTATAAGCAATAAACTTTAATGGTATTTTTTTTGTTTCTTTAGGATTCTTTTGTCTTAAAGAGCCAGAGGCAGCATTTCTCGGATTTGCAAACTTATTTTTTAATTTTTTAAAATCACTATTTTGGATAAATACTTCGCCTCTTATATCGATTTCCTCTGGAAAATTTTTTGACTTAATAAAACCTGGGATATCTTTAATAGTTCTTAAATTTTCTGTTATATCCTCTCCCTCTTTTCCATCACCCCTAGATAAACCAGTGATAAATTTACCATTTTTATATATTAAAGATGCGGATATACCATCAATTTTAGGTTCAGCACTATATATAATATTAAAATTCTTATCTTCATTTAGAAAATTTAAAATTTTTTTCTCAAAGTTTATCAAATCATTTTCATCAAAAGCATTACTTAAAGAAAGCATAGGAACTGAGTGTTTTATTTTTTTAAAAACTTTAGATGGTTTAAAACCTACTGAATTTGATGGAGAATCAATATTATTTAAATATTCGTATTTTTTTTCTAACTCAATTATTTCTAACTTTAATTTGTCAAATTCTTGATCATTTACTAGAGGATCATTTAAATCATAATAATGCTTGTTATATTTTTGAAATAATTTTATCTTTTTTATGTATTTTTGATTGATTTTTTCATCTAACATTTTTAAAAAAAACTTTTAATTTTACTTAAAATTTTACTTTTTTCTTTTTTTCTTTCAGGAACAGAGGTTTCATACTTTCTATTAAAAATTTTATAAGTTTCTTTATACCATTCTCCTGAATTATAATTATAACCTAATAATGAGGCATATTTTAGAGACTCTTCCTCCATACCCAATTTGTAATAAATTTCTACCAATCTATGTAGTGCTTCCTCCACATGAATTGTCGTTTCATATTCTTTTAAAACACTCTTAAATCTATTAAGAGCAGGTATCCATTTTTTCTTTTTTATATAATGTCTTCCTATATAGACTTCTTTTGCTGCTAATATATCGTTAATTAAATCAATTTTAAATTTTGCATCATACGCATAATCAGTGTTAGGAAAATTTTTGATTACAAAATTGAATTCTTTTTTTGAAAGAAGTAATGGTGCTAGATCTTTTTTTTCACCCTCAATAGTTTCATAATAACAAATCGCTAAAAGATAGTGTGCATAATCTTTATTTTTATCATTGGGATAAGTTTTAAAATACCTTTTGATATTTTCTATAGCTAAACTGTAATAACTTTGCATGTAATAAGAGTAGGAAGCCATTAAAACTGATTTAGGTGCCCATTCTGATTGTGGAAATAAAATCTCAGCTTCTAAAAATTTTTTACTCGCAGCAAAGTAATCATCAATTTCAAATAAATTCATACCCTTTTCATAGGCTGAGATCATCTCAATTTTTTGGTTAGTTTCTTTTATTAATTTTATATTTTCAGTTTCTTTACTGCATGAATAGAAAAATATTAAAGAAAAAATAATGAAGAGTATTTTTAATGTATACATTTATCAAACTATATAGATTTTAGATAAAATTATAAGGATGAATTTAATTTATGCTATTGATCTTAGCAAACTTCTATTAATTAAGGTATGAGGTAGTGTTCTTTCTTGAATTTCTATAATAGAAAAATTATCTTTATTACTAAATACTTTTCTCAACAAGCTATTTGTTAAATAATGCCCGCCTTGGGAACAATTGATGCTAGCTATCATTCTGTATCCTGATGTATAAAGATCACCGATGCAATCCAGTATTTTATGATTAACAAATTCCTTTGAATTTCTTAAACCCTCTGAATTTAATACTTCCTTACCTTTAACAACAACAGCATTATCTAAGCTTCCACCTTTGGCAAGACCATTTTTTTTAATTTTCTCTATGTCTTCGTAGAGACAGAAAGTTCTTGATTCGAATATATCTGTTAGATCATCCTCATAGACATTTTTTTTATTTCTTTGATTTCCAATTATCTGATTTTGATATTTTAATTCAAAATCTATGTCCAGACTCAATTTTGAAGGTTCAATTGAAATAAATTTATCTCCATTTTTAAATTCAATTTTTTTGTTAATCTTAATTATTTTAATAGGTTTATTGCTTAGTTCTAAACCTGCTGTTAATATTTCCTCGATAAAAACTTTTGCCGACCCATCTAAAATTGGTACTTCCTCATTATCAATTTCAATCAATGCGTTATCAATTCCAATTCCAAATAAAGCTCCCATTAAATGTTCTATAGTTGAAACTTTCACTCCATTGCTATTACTAATAGTAGTATTCAAAGCTGTGTTACTAACATTCATAAAATTTGGATAGATAAGGTTGTTGTCTTTTTGGTCTATTCTTTTAAATATGATCCCGGTGTCTGGACTAGATGGTTTAACACAAATTTTAGACGGTTTTCCTGAGTGAAGGCCAATACCACTGAAAGTCACAGGTTTTTTAATAGTTTTTTGATTTAGTAAAGACACGAAGAACTTTTAATCTTCTTATCTTGAAATTTAAAAACAACAAATGTTACAAGAAAATACGATCTAATTGAAAAAATTAAAGAATCTTTCAAAAAAACCCAATTTTTTTGAGTTTTTATAAGCAATATAAACTTCATTTTCATTAAAACCATCTAAGATTTTTTTTGCAATTGCATACAAATTTTCATTTTTATGTTCTAAGAAACTATTTAAGTAATCCAAACTCAACATTCTATCCAATGATATTTGGTATTTTCTAAGAACATCTTCAATATTTTTTGAAATCCTTTTAGGTAAACATATATAACTGACATCAATAGAAAGATTATTACAATTTTTTTTTTCTGGTAAAGTTTTAAAATAAGTTCCATCAATATAAAACTGATCAATCTTCATATGAAGAATATCAAGATCTTCTAGTGTTTTGTTACAACAACTTTTTGCCTCTAATAGTAATTTATGCATTAAGTCAGAATTTATCTTAATATTATCAAATTTATTTTTAATTGATAAACAAATTGAAAAAATATTCTGGTGATCAATAATTAAAAAAATACTTTTAATAAATTCATCAAGTCTTTTTTCTATCTTAAAAATATTTTCATTCAAAAAATTATCTAAAAAATTTAAATCAATTTGATTACTTTGATTATTTGTTAAGATTTCTTCTTTATAAACTAACTCATCAGTGGCATCTAATGCTATTATTGTAAATTTATCAATACCTAAAAAAAGAAATATCTTATTTTCTAAATTATTTTTCATTTAATATTATTTGACCTCTTTGGCGAAAATCAATCACTAATTTACTCTTAAATTTATTCTCATCAGATAAACGAACAAACAAATTTAAATCATTCTCAACATTATCTTTTGACAATTTTATCAAATATCCTTTTGATGTTTCTATGTCCCATCTCTTTGATTTGAAATAATATAATTTTGCGATATCTTTGAAATCAAATTTTGATTTATCAACTTCATTTTTTAAATTTAGAAATTCATTAAGATTTAAATCACCAAACACAAATGGTAAGTCAGCGACTATATTATCATTTCGAATTAGTTTTCCATTTGATCCAATGAGATAATCAAAACCATTTCTTTTTGTTTGTGCAAGTATCCTTGTTTCCTTTATAAATATTTTTAAAGTTGAAGGATAATTTTTAAATATTTCAAATTGTTCAATAATATTAATTGAATTGATTTTTTTTTTTAAATATTGCTTATCTAAGTAAAAAATATTTTTAAAATTTGCATCATTTATAATATTTTCAATTTTTTTTTT
>Ga0163109_10003021_pt1 | contig 12886 bp, 28 predicted proteins | sample CRUFie1St13metaG_FD_108704 | JGI IMG/M metagenome (GOLD analysis project Ga0163109, IMG submission 108704) | Marine microbial communities from the Costa Rica Dome - CRUD Field 142mm St13 metaG | ecosystem: Environmental > Aquatic > Marine > Oceanic > Photic zone | place: Costa Rica: the Eastern... | reverse complement strand
TAACTCTTTCGCCAGTCATCCACAATCACTGTACCGATAAATATCCCGCCCGCTAACATAGCAACGTTTAATATAAAGTCAAGCATTGTTTTCCCCTTTCACTTCTTCACTGAGATCATCGTCAACAACGACCTCTTTCAAAACTCTCCAGTTTTCAAGACCTTTTTTTGTAGAAATCGTGTCATAACTGTCCCTTGCCTCTATAGAGGGTCCTACTGGAAAGTCGTCGTCGTCTACCTCAATCGTATCATGAGATCCGACACTGTACTCTAGTGATGCAATCCTTCCTTCCAACATTCTCAGGTCCTTAATTATAGACACTAGCGCAGTGCGGATTCCCGCCAATTCTGCAATCTCTGGACTCTTCATCTACTTCGCTCCTTTCTAATAAAATCTCTCTGTATTTGAGCAATGCCAATTCTTTTTTCTTACATTCTAGCATAACATCCTGTTCTTGTCCATAGGTATTTATTGGATTTAGAACATAATCTGAATGTGCTTGGGGTCGGATTTTGTCATCATTGTATTCGAGTGCTTTGGACTCTGAAACATGGACAACTGGTTTGATATCGCTTGCCCAGGTTGATGCCGCAAGTTTAAGCGCCTCTTCTTCTGATTGACCTCCGGTACAAAATCTGTGATGATGATAGTCAAACACAATCGGGATACCAATCACTCTGTGCATGTGATCATATATGTGCTTCACGCTCCACATGCTTGCCTTGTCATCGTTCTCTAGTGTCAGTCTTTTCTGTGTATTGTGATCAAGTCTGTAAAAATTTTGGCACCATCTTTTTGCAGTGCCAACAAAATCACCACCGTAAGTTCCCCCGACATGGATATTGATCTTATTGTAGGGACTCGGATCGATGAATCCCATGAGATCAAAAATCTCCGAGTGTGTGTTCAACTCCTTGATAGTCTTCAGCACGACCTCATCCTTGGGCGAACCAAGTACGTTGAAAGGACCTGGATGACAAGTTAGTCTGTGACCATTCTCCGTAGCATACTCACCTGCTTGGTCGAGGTGAAAACAGATCTCATCATAATCTGGAAGATCTGACAAAGAGTATTCCGAAGACCATGGGAAAATGTCTGAAGACATTCTGAAAAACTTGATCCCGTTCATCTCATTCCACTGGAGAATCTTCTTCAGGTCTTTGACATTTTCCAGAGCGAGGGCAGAAGCATATGCCTTGCCCTTCTCAAGAAACGTCTTCTTGATCATTGACCTATTGGTCGTGATCCTCTTTGACTTAGGGACTTCGGATAGGGTCATGTTAATACATGCATAACCAAGATTCATGTCATACCTCGCTAACAACTTTGAAATCACTACTTGTTATTCTACACTTTTCGTTTCGCCATGGCAAGTAAATTTCTGCTTCCAATACTTTGCAATCTTTCATTTGAATTAGTTTTGTAACTATCTGAGGTGGTGCCTCCGGTTTGATCCTTATGTACTCCCCGGTCTGTAAATTCACACCATAACCCCAATCCTGCGGTACAACTAGATCACCGACTTTCACTGATAACCTCCATCAAGCTCATTTGTATTGGTGTCTCGTATCCAAACAAAAAGACCCAGCAATTGTTGCTCTCAACACGCTCCACAATATACACTCCATCACCGGCGAGATGACGGACCTCTTCTTTGTACCTCACTAGATCACCGACTTTCACATATTATGCTCTCTTTTGGTATCCAATTGTAATTCATCACCTTGACTTGTCCTGTCTCTTGTACCAACAACCTCAAAAAACCGGGGTCCTCAATAGACGGACCAATTACGATTGCCACTTTTGGTTGGTAGTGGTAATCATACCAAAACAAAGTACCGGGGCGCAGCGTATGTCTGACGTAAGAGGACTTTAATTTCATACCAAACTAACACAAGCAAGATCAAAAGTCAAGCACTTATTTGCTATTGTGATCAAGTAACAATAAGAGACCAATTGCTGAGAAGATATAGAAAATACCCTTGAAGAAAGTCTCAAAAGAAAACGAATAGAAATCAAACTCAGGCATCTGACTCTTCAAACTCTGCGTCGATAACATCATCCTCTGGTGGTGTTGCGTCGGTAGGGTCTTGGGAAGATGCGTCATACATCTTTTTTGACACACTCTGCATTGCCTCATTTACTTTTTCAATTTGTGACTTTATAACATCTGGACTTTCAGATGTCAAGTATCTTCTTGAGTCTTCTGCTAAGTCTTTGAGCAACTGTTTGTCCTCTTCTGATATCCGGTCTCCATGTTCAGAAACCATATCTTCCACCCTAAAACATAGAGTCTCTAATGAGTTCCTGTCTTCTATCAGACTTCGTCGAGCACGGTCGGTCTCTGAGTTTTCCTCTGCTTCCTTTATCAATTTATCAATCTCTTCATCCGACATCGCGCCCGAACCTGTGATGCTTATGTTTTGCTCTTTGCCCGTTGCCTGATCTTTGGCGGAAACCTTTACCAGTCCGTTAGCATCGATATCGAAGGTCACTTCAATCTGCGGGACTCCGCGAGGGGCGGGCATGATGCCTTCCAACTTGAAGACTCCCAATCGCTTATTGTCCTCTGCAAATTCCCTTTCCCCTTGCAAAACCTTTATGTCCACCGCTGGTTGATTGTCTGCGGCAGTGGTAAAGATTTGAGACTTTGTGCAAGGTATCGTAGAATTTCTATCTATCAACTTAGTCATGACACCACCCATAGTTTCAAGTCCCAAAGACAAAGGGGTCACATCAAGGAGCAAAATATCATTGACCTCTCCGCTGAAGACACCACCCTGGACTGCTGCGCCAAGGGCAACCACTTCGTCTGGATTGACCGAGGTGCTGGCGGATTTTTCAAAATAATCTTCTACAGTTTTTCTCACCAGTGGAATTCTTGTGGAACCTCCGACCAACAAAACCTCATCGATGTCCTGTTTTCTTGTCCCGGCATCCTTCAGTGCACGTTTAACAGGTTGCATTGACCTGCTCACAACATCTTCAATCATCTTCTCAAAGTTAGATCTGGTGAGATTCATTTGTAGGTGCTTGGGACCTGTCGCGTCTGCTGTGATAAACGGCAGATTGATATCTGTCTGGAGTGTGCTGGACAGTTCGATCTTTGCTTTTTCTGCTGCCTCTCTCAGTCTTTGCATGACCATGGAATCATTACTAAGGTCAATGCCGCTCTCCTTCTTAAACTCCGAAACCAACCACTGAATGATCAAATTATCAACATCGTCGCCACCCAAGTGAGTATCCCCGTTGGTGCTGATGACTTCGATCACACCGTCTCCGATTTCCAATATCGAGACATCAAACGTGCCGCCGCCGAGATCGTAAACCAAAATCTTCTTATCGTCTCCACGGTCCAAACCATAAGCGAGAGCAGCGGCAGTAGGTTCGTTGATTATCCTCTTGACGTCTAAACCCGCAATCTTACCTGCATCTCTGGTTGCCTGCCTTTGGGCGTCATTAAAATATGCGGGCACAGTGATGACTGCCTCTGTGACTTCAGTGTTCAGATATGCCTCTGCTGAAGACTTCATGTTGATCAACACCTGAGCACTTATTGTCTGGGGCGCTAGTGCCTTGCCGTCTACCATAATCTCACACATGCCCTGGTTGGACTGGCGGACCTCAAATGGTACGCCCTGGATATCCTTCTCTGACTCGTCAAATCGCATACCAATAAACCTTTTTGCAGAATAAATGGTATTCTTGGCATTGGTCACTGCCTGTCTCTTTGCTGGGTTTCCAATGATGGTCTCTCCACCAGAATATGCAACCACTGATGGCGTTGTTCTTGAACCTTCCATGTTTGTAATCACCTTTGGTTCAGAACCTTCCATCACTGCGACACACGAATTGGACGTGCCCAGATCTATCCCTATAACTTTACTCATTGTTTTCTCCTTCTGGTATAGTGTCATATAAATATATACACGGAAAGGGTCTTGTCAACCCCGAGTTCTCCATTTTTTCATGTTCCATTCCCTCTATGATTTTGTCTAACTTATCCTTTAGGGAATCTTTTTTCTTTTTTTCCAGAATCTTTATCTTTTTTTCCAAAAGCGAAAGTTCCTGTTCGAGATGAGAAGCATACATAAAACTGAAGATCGCACTGAGTGCCAGTATCAGCATCATGATCGTAAACAAACTTCGTATTCTTTTTTCTCTATTTTGCAAAGTTTGCCCTGCTAATAGTTTTTAGATGCTTGGCGCGCACCCAGCGCGCCTTGTCTTCATGCAGCACCCTAACAAGACAAGTGTACTCATCAGGGTGCCACCTATAAAGTTCTGGAGACGTCATGTGGGCGTTGATAAGTCTCGTCTCGGTCACTACACCGATAGACGTTCTACTATCCTTCGTTGGATAGGGCAGGTTTATCTGAACCAGATCTCCTATGTCGAACTGCTGCCTAATCATCCCTTATACTCTATCACACCTTGAACCAACAATCAAGCACTTATTTTCAAAAGATTCCATCATAGTCGTCATCATCAAAAACAAAGTCAAGATTGTAGGCGAAAGATTCCCTTCTTTCTTCCACATCCTGCACTTCTTTTAATGAATTTTTCTTGACCTTTTCCAGCAATGATTTCCTGAGAGTCTGAGTCTTGTCATGCCTCTCGATCAGACCTGCTGCCTGAGCAAGCATTTGAGTCTGGTCACCACCGTGGTAAACACGGATCTTGTCACCGCTTTCCAAAGTAAGCACTGGATCGCAATTCTTGACCTGTTCATGAGTTACAAACCTGTACAAATTGTAACTCCTGGAAACCAGGCGAGTCGAACCATATTTCCCGTACACGTTGTATTTCAACAAGAACTTGCCGGTTCTGCTATCCGCTTCGACAATTTCGCGGTGCTCACCCTTCAAAAAGGAAACAGACTTTACTTTCCTAGACATACCACTCACTCCCATTCATTGTCCGAGTAGCACACATGCACGTCCTCGCAAACATGCTTGCTCCTGGTTTCGTTAGTGCATCCGTTTCTACCACAGACCTCGACCGAATAGTCTTTGTAATAGCAATCATATTCGGTGTGAGAATAGTTATTATCGTCTGGCTCGCAGTCGTCAGTCAGTGGACACCCAGTACAAAGCACAATTGCGATGAACCCCAATAAAAATTTAATGCTCATGTCTTTCTCTCTAAACAATCTTTTTTACAATTTTTGCCGTCTTGCCAACGACATAAAGACCAGTCAATGCCCCCACCGTCAAGACCGCTGCGGAGGCAAGTGGTACAGCAAGTAGCAAAAAGTCAGGACCCATCATATGTCTACCCTTTAGCATTTAATAAGTAATCTCCATTGTCTTAATTCTATCGCAAAAAATTCTATTCTTTTTTCCAACCCTTCCATTGGATTTCCTAATCAGGAAACTTAATGGCGGTTCACACCATTCTTCGATCTTTGAGATATACACGAGGCAGTTTCCAGAAGTTTCAAACCTATAAAACATTCCCGTCATGCCATTGACGTTGTGACCCCATACCATGTAGTCCTCAACGAACAGAACATTTTCGCCCATCTTCATTTCTTTTTCTTTAGGAGTTTCCACCTAGACTCCTTCCACCATCTTCTGTACCCGTGACGACTCAGAACATAGATTTCCCCCTTCTCTCTGTTTGTATCCAAAACGATACCAGCATCGAGTAGGGCGCGATATTTCGTAGTATTTGTCAGATAACATACAACCAAATCACCTACCATTAGTCTGTACTTTTTATGTTTCACACACTAAATAGTGCGCTACTAACTCTGTTACCAGGCATCCATATGAAGATACCCATCATATGGATCTTTCTTTTTCCTAATCCTTGAAAATTTTCGACTCTTTTGACCTAATGTGTCTTGCGACGTCATGACAAACCTGAAGTCTTTCCTCTTCGGTTTCAAAACAATAGCGCTCACTTTTTTCCAAAACCTCACGAACTGCAATAAAAAGTCTTTCAAAATCATTCTCTGCCTCATACATGCTTTTAGAGTCTAGGTTGTCAATGGCAAACCCTCTTGAAACACCTGTAGATGTCTCTGATGTCCAGTGATATCCCTTGCCGTCCCTAATCTCCCTGTCCATCCGCCACCTCAGATGCCGCGTCTATTAGTAGGTCTGCGAGTTCCATGGCAGAATCTACGTCTATCTCCATTTCAAAATTTCCCAATGTGATCATCACGTTCTCATTCCTCGTATCTATCACCACCATCAAAGAATCCCCTTCTCCGGTAAATGCGTAAAACTTGTGCATTCCTTCCTCTTCTTCTCGATAAGATCTTGCCGACGATTATCGATGCAAATATAGAATACCCCAAAACATATATGATGTCAAGTATAATCTGCTTCATTCTAAAAATCGTAGTTAGTTATCAGTAGTTCTTTTCTTTCTTTTTGGTCTTTCATGTACTCGCCAGTAGACCTCATGGTATAAGTCAGATCCCAAAGAGTCTGATTGTATTTCGAGAATCTGTTCCTGATCTGCTCGTTGTTGTTGTAAGTAATCATAAACTTGTGATCCTCTCGGATGGTATCGCATTGGTTGGCAAACAATTCATGATCGAACCCGATGTGCATTTTACCAGACTTTCCATACAATGCATTAGTCTTTTTCTTTTTACCCTTCAGTATGTCATAAGGGGGATCAAAGAACAAAAAGGAATTAGAAGGCAAATCCTTGAGCACATCGACATAATCCATATTAGTTATCCGAACACCCTGGATTGCTTTTGAAACCTCTGACAACCTCTGTATAGAGTTGTCTGAGAAGTTCTGCATACTCGCTTGAGCAGAAAAGGTTCCCGACTCAGTAAGTCCAGAGAACGAACACTTGTTTAGAATGAAAAAACAAACTGCGCGATCTAGGTCGGACGTTGTAGTTTTGATCCTGTCTTTTGTCTCAAGGAACATCTCTTTTGCGTTCTTGGTAATTCTCTTTGTGAGAAGCAAGCGATCCTGCTTGGGCAGGTCCATTTCTTTTATTTGAGATTTTGTGATAAGTTCTCTTGATCTATTCTTTATAGTCTGAAGAGAATCTACAAGATTGTCTGGTTGGTCTCTCAGAGCAACCCAAAAACAGTAGAGATTAAAATACAGGTCGTTAATCCAATAGTCTCCTTCTGGTTTATCCTTCTTTGTTGACAAAAAAACCGAACCGCCGCCCACAAACGGTTCGACGAAACTAGAGTAATCTTCTGGCATTTTTGGTTTCAGATACTTTAGTGCCCTGCTTTTACCACCAGGGTATCGGAGTGGTGTCTTAAAATTCATACTATCCTTCCCATTTTTCAATTATAACATATGCGCCATCGAGGTTGGTGCTGAGTGGTGAGATCATCCACCCATATTCCTTCACTATACTTTTCACGATCTCTTTCATTTTATCTGATTTTCCAGTGACTATTGTACATGGTAGTTCTACAAAGTTTAAGAACCTTCTTACCTTTTCTGCCACATCTTGATGTCTCACCCTATGAAGGTCAAGGGTCCTCATCTTTCTCTGCTTTCTTCTGTGCTTCGTTCCATTTGCATACTTTAGACTTACCTTGTCCGCTTTGCTGTCTAGGTACTCCCAAAGTCTCTTTTTTTTGATCTTAGCAACATGACCATCATAAAAATAGTAATAATAGTTTCTGGTTCTTTTGGTAACTATCCCAACGCCGGCACCCGCAATAATAGCATCTCCTTTGCGGATATTAAAAAGATACTTCAAAAAAAACTCCTTTGTAATATGATAAAATATACCACAGAGTTCAAACGAAGTCAAGTCTTTTTTCGAGAAATAATCACAAGATCTTCAAAATATACCCAATGCTTACTATTTTGCCACAACACCAGAGTCTTTCCAACTTCGTTCAGTTCCTGAAGAACCAACGCGACTTGAGGAAAACAATCCTGCGACATCCCTCTCCTGAATGCCACAAGATCTCCTTTTCTCACGTATGACAAATCGAGAGATCCCCTTCATCTATCAACGTGTAAGTGAACCTATTGCTATACATCTCGGAAGAGTCATGACATGTACTCATAAACTCTTCAAAATCCTTGCTGCTTTGGAAGACTTGGCATCCAGCGCTGACGCCGCCGGTATGCTCTCGATCATCAGGTCCCGCGTGCTTATGAATGTTTATCCCATACCAACCACTGTCATGATCTCCGGTGTAGTCCGCAACTGAATCTCTGTTGTTGTCTCGCCAAACCTTAACTGTGCCGCCACGCTGAATGAGTGCCGTGTAGGTCTTGTGTGTGCCAATGATGTACGCCCCAACATACTGGTTTGGTACCAGGATCGCTGTTCCCTTTTCGTTTATAGGTCTTCTCAAGATTCTGGGTCCTGGTTCTGTCGTAATGATATATGTATCAACAACCCAAGATCCATCAATCTTATACATGACATTCATCGTGTCATCAAAAACATCTGCCGCACCGGAAGAGTTTCTTACCCCCACGATATTGAGGTTGTAATCCCCTCTCTCAAAAAAAACATACCCCTTAGAACTGAAAGCGTCCTTGAACTGGTTCACGATCAGTTCCGCTTGCAAACCTGATACTCTCGCCATTTTATATCCCCTCTTAAAATTTTGTACTGTCTATAGAATTAGGTGCAAGACTTTTCTTTTTGTGATTCAATTCAAAATAATATGCACCGTTTTCATCATCAATCTCGCAGTGATTGGTCCAAGATGTCTGAACTAGATGGTTCTGACTGATAACAAAATGTGTTTTGGTTCCCTGGTATCATACATGCTTCCACACAGGGACCACCATGGTGAGGTGACGAAGGATTCCAACACAACCACTCAGAGTATGTCCGGTTGTCTTTTGCTGTTTCCACGTCTTGAGGCATCACACAGTCTCCCTCTTCTCTCTGCATCTCCATCGTACTATCACACGATAGGGATATCAATATAAAAATTAGTATTATCTTTCTCATAAAGAAAGTATATCATCACCTGCAAACTATTTTAAGTATTTTATCCAAGCAAATCTTTTTCTGTTCCTTAAATATTCCTCGTTGGATTCGTTTGAGTACGCCTCAATCTCAAAAGGGATCACTCGATACGCCTCTGATCCACTCTTAGTCTTCACGAGTGCACGCAACCAGAACACGACATATAAAAGAAAGAACCCCAAAAACAACAATTCCAACTGCTGCTGGAAATGTATTGTTTCGTGTCTCCTGGTTTGTGGTTGCAACTTTCCTCTGCAAAAAACCAATGGACCGAGGGCGATTGCCCAAATGTCTATAGGTGACAAGTACGATAAGATTTTTGGCACTACACTGTTCTCTATAAAAAGTGGTTTAAGATTCTTCATTGTTTTTTCTCCTAATTGATTCCTCTACCTTTATTAACCAATTACTTGAAACCCACCCTTGAAACTCTGTCTCCTTGACGCTTTCTGTGTATTTTCTAAAAAAAGACTCATACCTAGTTCCTGGTACCATACGCACCAACGCTCGGTACTTGGTGGTGAGCGCGTCGGGTTTCCTGGAGAACTTCAAAACTACAGCGATCCACTCTCTACCGTACAAAATATGGTTAACCAGATCACCTACCTTTATTTCTCTCTTTTTGAAAATTGTTGTCAAGTTTCCTTTCCACCCCATCTTCCTGCCTCACTTGTTCATCTATACTCTTGTTGGTATAAAACGTCACAATGCCCAGCAGAATCAAGCAAAAAACCCACAAACAGATAACAACTCTATTAAACACACTGATCACCCAACGTAATGTATCCTATATAAATAGAGTATCGCAGTTATTATTGCCGCGAACAGTTTTAGACCCCAATTATGAAGAAGATAGCGAAAGACTTTTTCTAACATCTACACACCTAAGTCATCGTAGTTTGTGACAGAAACTATCTCAGTCAAGTCATAAGTCAATTTAGAGACGATGTCACTTCTATTTCTAGACTTCGCTTCAATCACCAGATCTCGAATCTTGAGAAAACATTTTTCTGCGTTTATGTAGTATTGGTATGCGGAAATCACAGACTTGGCAATCGCTCCAGATACCGATTTAGACCTGCCAACAAAAACCATTGGCGTCTTGCAGGCGTTTGAAAGACTTATTCGAACTTCGCACTTTGCGTTTGCGCCGGAATCTTTACGTTGCCACGATCTAAACTTTGTGACAACGTCGAACTCTTCAAACCTGATTGTCTTCAGCGACTGAAAGGTTTCGCAATAGTGCAACATCAGGGCGTCGAATATGCTTTCAACTGCCCCAGAACCAGTGTGTGTCAAAGTTTTCTTTGTACCGTTTTCTTTCAGGTACACCGTGCACTTGCAGACCTCACCACTAATATCCTCTTCTATCTTCAGTCGCAAGGGATCAAGCAGTATCAACTCATCCTTGAGGTAACTACTGATAAGAGAAAAGATGTCCTTCCTTTTCTCTTCATCTATTATTTTCATACTTATGCGTCGAACCTCTCCAGTCGAGACGAGACCTTAAAAAGTCTTGAGACACCAGAGACTCTTTTCAGACTCTGTAATATCTCCACTTTTTTTCTTTCTGGGGACGCTGGGACTCCGACTGGAGATGGGACAAACTTTACGCTCAGTGCTGCGATATACACATTTGGAGCGACTGACTTGGAGTTACCCACAGTATTCACGATTGTTATCGAGGGCAGGGCGCGGATGTCCGTCAAGATACTCTCCAAAGATCTTTCCGCATCTGTATACTGCATCATGCAATAAAACCTATATATTCCCTTTTGCCTTGACCTCTCTTCTGCTTCCGATAAGGAGTTTAGATAATCTTGTATTTCTTTTTTTATGTCTTGACTCAATTTAAGCACCATCCATGATATAAATTAAATAGTAAAAAGGCGGCAAAAAATGCCGCCTAGTTTTAGTTTGCATGATCAATCTACATTAACCGATCACAATAGAGACCGGTTTCACCTCTGGTCTCTGGGGGACCTTGATGGTTAACAGTCCATTTTCAAACTTCGCTGCTGCGCCGGATAGGTCCAAATTATCATCGTAGTTCACATAGGTTCGTGAAAAGTTTCTGCGTGCGATGCGGGAACGCTTGTTATTCTCATCCTCGACAGTACCTGTAACGGTGATTGTCCTCTTGTCTGGTTGCACGTCCACATTTAGTTCCTCCCTTGTAAAACCTGCAAGGGCAAACTCCAGAATTGTTGACTCATCATCATTTTGGTATATATCAGCGACCGGGTATCCCTGAGTCGATGCCCTGAGATGGTTTGGGAAATCACTGAAAAACGTGTCTACCACGTTGTTAATCACGTTGTGACCTAGTAGTCCAGGTCTGTATGTAGTAATTGCATTCATTTTATTTTCTCCTTTTTTAAGCAAGTGCTGCAATATATGCATGACCCTGCCCTTAATAGCAACAAGATCATGTATATATTATAAACACCACTGGGTGACATGTCAATAAAAAACTTGGATTAAAATAATAATTATTGCCAAGGTTAGACAAATAAAGGTCTTTGGTGCAAAGATCGACTCGCCCAAGAGAGCCCAACTAAGGACGCTAAAAACTAAAATGCCTGCGCTGGATCCGATAAATCTGGCAGACCAAACTGAATTGAATTCTTCCGCTGCGAACTTCCATGCGTGCCAAAAAAACAAACTTGTTGGTACACCAAAGATGAATGCAACCAAGATGAATCTGTCCTTCCACCATTCCGACAAGAATTGAGAATTTAATTGAAACCATGCTATAGTTTGAGCGACCAAAAACAGGGACACTATCACTATATAACTTCTCATTCTATTGTAACTCTATGATAATATTATTGTTTACAAGTGCTGTTTGATAGTTGCTCAAAGTTATCAGGAGTTCTGAAAGTACCGTTGCCGTAGTGGTATCAATCTGAACTGTGCCAGAGTCCGTAGGGGTTTGCTCCAAGTATCTTCCACCATCCACTGCCCTCACTATCGCTCTAGCGGCAAGATAAGCATCGTGAATGGCGGACTTTTGAACCTCAGAATATTTTACAGTCTCCGTGTAATAGTCTTTTAGCAGCAGATCTAATCTCGTCTGATAGTTACTTGCTACCTTGTAAAAAGACTTGAGTGCTGATAGTGGGTAGTCTACGCTACTTCGTTTTTGGGACATTCTTGCCCTCGCTCCAGAATTTACGATTCTTTCTTTGCCGAGTTATTAGAAGTGCGCTTAGGCATTTCCCTCCGCTATGTTCAATTATTTTCCCCTGATATGGTTCAAGTAGTCCATACAGCGGTTGAGGTTTTTTCTTCTGATACTTTCTTCGTGGGGGTGGCACATTCAAGTATTCGACACACCCATCTAGCACCTCCTGATCCGTTGCGTCTGCACTCAGACTCTCAAAGTCCAGATCTATATATACTGCGACGACCCAGCAGGCATTTCCATAACCAGGAATATTCCAAAAACTAGAACCATGGTATCTTCCAAATCTTTTCTTAACACTTGAGATGCCAACGTATTCATCTATCTCTCTAAGGTTACACTCAATCATTATCTGCGTCTTTCATTAGTTTTTCAAGATCATCAAAACCCCCAACAAACTTTGTCAATCCAGACACAGTATCGTTCTCAACAATAATTGGGACAGTGTAATGTTGATAAAAATCTTTCAGTCTATCAATAAACTTTTCATCACCGTCGTGATCAAAGAAGTCGTACAATTTATTATTCTCATACAAAACCTCACACGCTCGGATACAATAAGGGCAAGATTTTCTGCCCCATATGTAATACCTCTTTGGATTATCCATTTAGAATCTCTTTACTGTTACCTTGGATCTTGCTCTTTATGCTTGCGACACTTCCCTCCACCAACTTTGAAACACTTGAAGCGCCAGTGTCTATAACAATTCTAGAAACCTCCTGACCTTGAATCGAATCATGGGACTCAAGGAGGACGAT
>Ga0163109_10003016_pt1 | contig 12891 bp, 24 predicted proteins | sample CRUFie1St13metaG_FD_108704 | JGI IMG/M metagenome (GOLD analysis project Ga0163109, IMG submission 108704) | Marine microbial communities from the Costa Rica Dome - CRUD Field 142mm St13 metaG | ecosystem: Environmental > Aquatic > Marine > Oceanic > Photic zone | place: Costa Rica: the Eastern... | reverse complement strand
TGGCATGAAACAAGATGGAGAAATAATCAAGTTTCTGTTGTAGGTGCATGCGGAATTGTTCAAGTTATTCCAAAATATACAGTGCCAAGAGTTACTTGTAGTGACTTGCAAAATAGTGACACAGGATTTCAATATGGTGCAATCGCATTAAGAAACTGGTTAAATCATGCAAATAATAATCTAACCAGAGCATTTTGCCACTATAATAGTGGAAATAATTGTTATTCTCGTGGTCTAACTTATGCAAGGCATGTAAAGCGCTCTTATCGAAGAATGAAAAGGATTACTAGAAATATTAGACAAAACTTAAGTGCTTATGTTTCTAGAATCTCCGCAAATAGGTTGTTTTAATTCCACTATCTTCACACGACTTAAGCTGTTCTAAGTCGTTATCAATATGCAATAATGAATTAAGCTTTTTAAGAAGCTTTCCTTTCATCTGGCCGTTTGTATAATAAATAGTCTTTATATCTAAATTATTTCTTTTTATAAAGTCATTTATATCTTTTCCGTGCTGAGCCTTATTACCAGCAGTAACTATGATAATATCATAATTATTTTTACTTAGTTTATTTAAGGTTTTAACTAAGTGTTTGTTGTCGTAATAGTCTTCAATAGCATCGTAAAAGCATAAAGTATCGTGAAAATCAACAGTTATAGTTTTCTTCATATTAACACCTTGTTGTAATATAGAAATAAATTAAATATAATAATCCTAAATAGGAAAAAAATATGCATAAAAAAAGATTTGAAAAGCTTCTAGAATACTGTTATTCAAAAAATCTTAAAGTTTTATATGGCACTGAAGATTGCTGTTTTCCTTCACTTTCTTTAATTTCAATTAATAGTAGCCAAAATTATAAAAACAGAACATATACCTTGTTACATGAAATTGGACATATTGAAATCTTTAAAAATAAAAATGAATGGCAAAAAAGTTTTTCTATATTTTCAAGCGACTGTACAGATGGCCGAGTAAAGCGATCAAAAAAATATCAAGTTTCTCTAATCGCTGAAGAAATTGATGCGTGGAGGATTGGTATGAGTATTGCTGAAGAAGCTGGTATTTTTATTGATAAAGAAGAGTATATTAATATGATGAATTCATGTGTGTTTACATATATTAATTCCGCTTCTACAGAAGTTTTAGTGTGATTAGTTATGCGAAAAACAAACAAGAAAAATTTAAATAAAATATTACGGAAGGCAAGACAGAATAATTTTACAAACGAAAACAAAAAGCCAGTTAGCATTACCAGCAGTGTCTTAAACAACTTAGACGAAGAAGTCGTTAAAGATTTTGAAAAGAAAATAAATTGGAGGCATAAGCCAGGTGATATTGGTTATTTAACAAAAAACTATCGAAGCTTTGAAAAAGATGATATTGTATTAGTAATTCGAGAACAAGATGGAGAATATAATAATAGCTTTCATGATTATAAAGAAAATTATTTTCATGCCTTAATTCTAGGCAGCGTAGTTTTAATACCTGGAAGTTTCATTAGAATTTTCTAATGGTTGTAATAAAGTTTTTTAAAAAATATTATATCAATAAATAAAAATTAAAGAGGTCATAATGAAGCTTAATCTTAAGAATGATGGTATTAAATTTGGTACAAACATTCTGGATGTTACAATTCCAGATGAGCTACGCAAGCGACATAAGTGTGACATTGACTACATTAATGCAGCTTTTGGTGGTGAAGGTTTTACTCCTTCAACAGTTACTCTGTTTACTGGAGAACCAGGTGCAGGCAAAACAACTCTAATGCTAATTCTTTCTGACTCTCTTACAAGAACTAATGCGTGTGTTTTGTATAATACAGCCGAAGAAAGCTTGTATCAAGTTAAACTTACCTGTGAGCGTCTTGGTTTAAGAGACGGTTTTATTGCAGGGCAAGAAACACATGTTCCAACACTTCTTAAGAATTGCGATCAACTAAGAAAGAATAATCCAAACAGACCTTTCTTTCTTGTTATTGACTCCTTGCAAACTCTAAACGACGGTAAGTACGGCGAAAATGTTAACAGCAGTTCTGCCATTAGAGCATTGCAAATGTTAACTGATTACGCAAAAGAACATTATGTTAATATTGTTTGTATTGGGCAAGTTAATAAAAGCGGAAATATGGCTGGTAGTCAAAAGCTTAAGCATATGGTTGACGCAATGATCCATATGTCAATTGAAAAAAAGAACGAAGAGCTATTTGGTTGTAGAGTTCTGGAAACAGTTAAGAATCGTTTTGGCGGTGCTGGCTGGTTATTCTATCTTTCGCTAAGAAAGAACGGTTTTAAAATGGTTGGAGACAACACTTGAACAATAACTACCTTTATTTTGGAATAATTCTATATTTCTTAGGAGGAATTGTAGGATGGTTTCAGAATAATCTTTGGCAGTTTTCTTCTTGGTGGAAAGATAAAGGTTCAATATCAGTATTACTTTTTAGTCTGCCAATTGGCTTTGCAATGTACTATGCATGGAAATACTTTGTTCTTTATTTTGGCAGCACGTGGTCAGCAAGAATGATGTTCTTTGCATTATCATACATGATATTTCCTATCTTGACTTATGTTTTCTTAAATGAAAGCCCGTTTACTGTTAAGAACATTATTTCAATTGTGCTAAGCATTCTTATTATTGTAGTTCAAATTAAACTTTAAAAAATACAAAGTTGTAATAAAGTTTTTTATAAAATATAATTTTTAGGTAAATTAAAAAAGGATATTAATTAAATGAATATTAAGACTCTTGTTGAATGTGCCAAGTATATGCCTCCTTCACAATCAATTCTTCTTCGTGGACCAACTGGAGTTGGCAAAAGCCAGATTGCTCAGCAAATTGCTAATTATCATTCATTGCCTTTGATTGATGTCCGCGGCCCAACAATGTCTGAAGGTGACACAGGTGGTTATCCGGATATTGAGTCGATGAAAGAAAATGGTGTAATGACTTTTGTTATGCCTAGTTGGTTTATGCGTGCTTGTCGAGAGCCAGTTGTTCTTCTTCTTGATGAGCTTAATCGTTCTTTACGTGGCGTTCAACAAAGTTTTTTCCAGCTTGTTCTAGATCGCCAGTTAGGTAATGACAAGCATGGTAATCCTTATAAGTTAAATCCTGAAACACGTATTATTGCAGCAGTTAACTCTGGTGCTGAGTATGATGTAAATGACATGGACCCGGCTCTTCTAAGGCGCTTCTGGGTTGTTGATGTTGATTGTCGAGTTGATAGCTGGCTTTCATGGGCTGAAGATAATAACATTGATGAAATGATTACAGAGTTTATTAGAACACATCATGAGCATCTATTTGTTGACCCTTCAAAGGTAGAGCCTGAAACCGTTATTCCTACGCCTGCTTCGTGGGATAAGTTTAATACAATGTTAAATTATGCTAATATCGATCTAAGTAAGTTTGCTGGTACAAATAGAAAGTCAACTAAAATTTACAATCTAGCAACAGGCTTTGTTGGACAAGAGACATCAATTGCATTTTGTGATTTTCTTAAGAAGTTTAACAACGTTATTCTCTGTGAGCACATTATTGATGAATGGGATAATTATAAGGAAAAAGTTTCTAAGCTTAATAGTGATAAAATTAATAGCATCATTTCAAAGATTGTAAACCACTTTAAGGACAATAAGTGGACAGTTGATCAAGCAGAAAATGCTTCAAATTTTGCAAAGACAATTCCACATGAAATGGTTATTCATTTTTGGTCAGAAATGACTAAGACAAAAAATATTGATAACATTCAAAAGGTTCACAGGTTTCTTGGCTCATATATCGTTGAGGTAGTTAATACATCAAAGAATATCCTAAAATAACAATGTGTGTATAATTGATTTAATTATGGTATAATAAATTGTATTTAAGGGGGATGTATGAGTAATAAAAATACTTCAAATAAAAGCTATTACCAATATAATACAACAGAAGAAAAGATGAGAAAGTTTGACTTGTCACATCATCTTGTTGACTTACTTTGGAACGAGCCTTTTTATTCTAGAATCCTTAGAAGCTTAAATAAAATTGAAAGTACTGAAGTTCCTACTGCTGGTGTTATTGCACAAGACGGTGACTTTACTCTTTATTGGAACAGAGAATTTTTATCATCACTAAGTAATATAAAAATTCTTGGTTTGTTAAAACATGAATGTTTGCATCTTCTTTATGAACATACTACTACAAGAAGAAGAGACCCACATATTATTTGGAATTGGGCTACAGACTTAGCAATTAATAGTCAACTAAACAGAAAAGAATTACCTAAAGGTGGCTTAATTCCAGGCGTAAAGTTACCAAAGCTTTCTTCTGCTGAAATTTCTAAAATGTCTGATGAGGAAATTACTAATCATAATGAAATATCTAATCTAATTGCAAGTTTACCTGGAGATAAAACATCTGAGTTTTATTTTTCGAAGCTAATTAAAAATGATACTGTTAAACAAATGCTTGACAATGCTGAAATGTCGTCGTTGTTTGGAAAGTTAGGCATGGACAGCCATGATGGTTGGGATGAAATGTCTGATGAAGAAAGAGATATGATTGCAAATAAGCTTAAAGACATTATGAAAGAAGCAGCTTTAGAAGCAAATGAAAAAGGCTGGGGTTCTTGTAGCAAAACAATTAGACAGGCAGTAAATAAATTTATCAGCAATCAAGTTAGTTGGAAGTCTGTCTTGAAAAGATTTTGTGGTCAGTCTGTTAGGCAAAATAAAGAAAATTCTATTAATAGACTAAATCGAAAGTATCCGCTTATTCATCCAGGCAGTTTATCAAATTATACATCAAAGATTGCAGTTTATATTGACGAAAGTGGTTCTGTTGATAATAAAAGTTTAGAAGCATTTTACGGTGAATTAAATGGTTTGTCAAAATGTACAGACTTTTGGATTTACAAGTTTGATACTAAAGTAAATGTTAAAGAAGGTTTTCACTGGAAGCAAGGAAAAAAGGTTAATTTAAACAGGACGCAGATTGGTGGAACATGTTTTAAAGCACCAACAGCTCACGGTTGTGACCCAAAAAATAAGTTTGACGGCTATATTATCTTTACAGATGGTCTAGCACCGGACCCAGGTCCTTCAAGAGTAAAAAGAGGATGGCTTTTGACTAAAGATGGTTCTTTATTTGCAGGTAATGATAAAAAATATAGAAAAGATATTGTTATTAAGTTAAACTAATTTATAGAAAGTTATAAAATGTTATATAATTACAATGGTGACACATTCAAGATTAAGTTTTGCGAATCAAATAAGACATTTAAAGTTTATCATAAAGCAGAAAACAAATGGTCCCGAGGATGGACATTTGTAGGAAAATCAAATACAGAGCAAAAAGCACAAAATATTGCAAAGATTTACGCAAGTTAAAGAGGAAATATGAAAAGATTTGAGATTGTATTAGCAAGGCATGGACTAAATCCAGATGATTACGAGACAGCAAAACCTATTTTTAGTTCAAAGACTCCAGAAGAAGTAATTGCAAATTCAAAGAAAGTTTTAAGAAGTTTTTCTAGAGGTGAAGCACCATATCACTTAAAAATGTTCATTGATGCAGTAACAATTTCAGCCGAGACTGACATGGACAGTAGATGGAATGGATGAGAAAAAACTAGAACTTCTCAATAACGTAGAAGTATCTATGGCCAAGTTAGTTTATTTTGCTGATACGCAAGAGGCAAAAGAAAAACCAGAGTATTTAAACAAGCATCTACAAGACTATTTTAATTCTGTAGATAAATTAAACTGTTATGTTCAGAATAAGAAATGAATATCTTACTACTATCTTTAATTTTTTATTTTAATTTTTTAGTCACATTAAGATACTATAAAAAATTAAAGAAAAACAAACATGCAGAAGCCATTTTATATTTTTTATATCTATTCGAAGTTATAATAATTGACACTATTGTTTATAATGTCTATAAAGTTTGTTATGCTTTGAAAGGTTAAAATGGCACAATTAGGTGAAGTTTATTTTATAACAGATGGATTTGCTGTTAAAGTTGGATTTACAACAAGAAAGCCGCAAAATCGTTTAAATGAAATGCAAACAGGAAGTTCTCAAAAGCTTCGACTTATAGGCTCTTTTCCTGGGACAGAAAGAGATGAAAAACATATACATCAGCTCTGGAAACCATTAAGTTCAGATGGTGGAACAGAATGGTTTGATGTTACAGAAAATGCTGCTCATAAAATGATTCATAAAATGAGAAGCAGATATTTATCTGTCAAAATATAAAGAAAGAGGATACATGAAAGAACTACAATTATTTGACATCTACCAAACTTTTATTGGTGACATGAATAAATCATCATCCGTCAATGAAAAAGTTGATGTACTTAAAAATTGTAAGCAAGAAATTCATGATTTGTTGTATTACACATATAACCCGTACTTTCAATACTATGTTACACCAAAAGTACTTAAGAAAAAGAGCGATTTATTTTCTACAGACTATAATATTAAAAATATTTTTCATCTACTAGACTTGTTAAGGAATAGAAAAATTACAGGTCATCAAGCTATTGGTGAAGTAAATAGTTGGCTGGCAAATAATCAAAACTTAAAAGATATTTTCTTTTTAATTCTAGAAAAAAATCTTAAAATTAGAGCATCAGTAAAGCTTATTAATAGAGCAATCCCTGGTTTAATTCCTACATTTAGTGTTGCTCTTGCTGAAAAGTTTGATGAGTCTGTTCTTGAAAAACAAAAGATTGATTTTGAAAAAGATAACTGGTATATTTCAAGAAAATTAGATGGTGTTAGATGTTTAATTTTTGTTGATGAATCAGGTGAAGTAGAAATACGATCAAGAGCTGGTAAAGAAATTAAAACTTTAAATAACTTAAAAGAATCAATTAGAAGTTTTAATATAACATCAGTTGTTTTTGATGGAGAAATATGTAAAGTTGATGCTGAAGGAAATGAAAATTTTCAAGGTATCATGAAGGAAATTAATAGAAAAGACTATCAAATTTCAGACTATAGATATTTTGTATTTGATTTATTAACACTAGACGAGTTTTACGAAGGAGAGTCAATTAGAACTTTAACTACTAGATTAAAGCAATTAAAAGAAGTAGTTGAAGACTTGAAGGATATTGAGTATTTACCTCAAGGACTCATTAAGTCAGTAGACCATTTTCAGATGCTACAAACAGTAATTCCTAGTTCTTGGGAAGGACTTATGATTAGAAAAGATGTTCCTTATAAAGGCAAACGTTCAAAAGACATTTACAAAGTTAAGAAGTTTTTTGATGCAGAATATCAAGTAATTGATATTGCAACCGGTCCTTTCAGATATGTTAAGGAAGGTGTTGAAGTTGAGGAAAACATGTTAAGCGCTGTAATTATTGAACACAAAGAAAATCGTGTCAATGTTGGCAGTGGATTTACAATTGAACAACGAAAACACTTTTATGACTATCCTGAAAATATTTTATCAAAGACTATCACAGTTCAATATTTTGAAGAAAGTCAAAGTAAAAGCGGCGAATATTCTTTAAGATTTCCTGTTGTTAAAACAATACACGGAAATAAAAGAGAATTTTAAATTATTCATAACAAAGCCGACCACTAGCAATATCAGACATAACGTCTAAATCATATATTCTTGTTGCTTCCATTAATAAGCGACACTCAAACCACAAGTCACCATCAACTAGTGGCATAAATAAATCAGATATATTATCGATTCCCAATACAACAGGAATATCATTCTCTAAAAATAGCTCTACAGGACCAATAGAGTTATGAATAGGAGCTTGATATTCCTGTAACTGTTTCATGCCTAAAGCTGCTGAAGGGCAAATAACAATAGTTATTCCTGCATCTCGAAGCATCTTACAAACATCTTTTTGATATGATAACGGGTGACAAGACAAGCTAATAGCATGTACTCCAAAAACTTTACCTTCAATGCCCCATTTCATTGTATGACGTGCTAGCTGTTCAGTTTCTTTTTCATAAGGCGCATTTGCTTGATCAATATGAACATCAACTCTTTTTTGAAGTTTTTTTGATAGCTGCATAATAAAATCTAAGTGTTTATCTTCTTGCCCTTTGTCTCTAGAAGGTAAACCTCCAATTATATTTGCTTTACTACAAGCTTTAATATATTCTTGTTGATTATCGCCAAAAACACCTTCTAGCGGTTGAATTGCAATATCTAGATGCACTTTGTTTTTCCAATTGTCTTTTAGTTTTAAAGCTACATCAATAGGTAATTGTTTTACTAAACTATCACAGTCAACAAATGTTCTAGTATACGTAGTTCCTTGCTGATATTGTTCATCAATACATTTATTCATTCGATAATACAAATCGTTAAAAGTATATTTTTCTTTAAATTTTCTGTATTCGTACCACTTGTTTTGCATATCACACATTGCATCTGATAAATTAAAATGCTCTAAAATATGTGCTTTATCAAAATGTGCATGATAAGATTTAAATCCGCCTTTTTCTCTTACTTTTTCCAAAAAAAAATTTTTTATATTGGAACCCATAAATCTTCCTTTTAAATTAAATATGTGTTATAAACACTACTAATATGTATTATAATATTTGATGTTATGGATAAAACGAATATTAAAATAGGCGATTTAGTTACGTGGTCTGACCCTTATTTTATTAATATGTCAATTAATAAAACAAATATGACAAAAAATATTGGAATTGTATTAGGATTTTATTTCGACAAAGAAAGTTATATTAAAGTGTTATCTAACAATAATTACAAAAATAATAATGTTGATGTTCTTTATAAATTTGAAAGTGAAGTACATAAATTGTAAAAATTGTTTTTTTTTAATATAATTAATTTAATAATTAATATATAGGGATTTAAGGAGTTAAATCATGACTATAGATGATAAAATTTCATTATCCGTTGCTGTTTTTTATTCAGTAATTATTTCCATACCAGCCGTATTAAGTTTAATTTAAAAGGAGAAAAATAAATAAAATGAGTTCGAATAAAGAGATTATCGACAGAGCACAGTCATTTGTTGAAAAGTTAGCAGAAATTATGACAGATTTTAATGTTAATCTTTCTGACGATGGCGGTGGAACTTCTGTTTACATTAATAATTCTTTTATTGGATTTCTAGAAGATAATCACGATACACTAGATATCATGCTTGATGACTCACCAGTTGCAACAACATTTAAGGGAGAGTAATGTCTCAGACTGATACTGTCTATAACTTTTGTCAAAACATGAATAACATGCGTTTTACACGACACTTTCCAGCAAATAAATGTTTAGTAAGCTGGGACGGTAAAGAAACGCTTAGTTTCTTTTGTGACGAAACATTAGAATTCAAAGGACAGGAAGAAATTGGTTCTTTTGTTTCACTTGACAAATTAAATGAAATAATGTTAAACTATTCAACAGACTATAAAGACGAAGAATAAATAAAATAAAAAAAAATTTTTAACCGCATTTTGCGGTTTTTTTATACACTTTTTTTGAAATAAAACTGCAACCTATTATTTAAGGCGTGCCAAACGCAACATGAAACCTAGCATATAAACTCCCAGACACATATAAGGCATTACGAGAAAAGTGCATAAAAAAAGGCCAATTAAATAATGACCTTAAAATAAACTTAAAACTAATGTCGAATTTATCTACCTATGAACTTTGTTTGACTTTTTGAAGAGATATATTGATAAGCGCCTTTGTTAAAAAGAGGAGCAGTTTGTTTGCTTTTTTGAGCAGCAATTTTTGTTGCATCTTTATCACCGCATGACAAACAAGTCCTGTAGCCTAATTGATATCGTGCCTTAGGGTATTCCATATCACACTTAATACAATATTTAACGTCTGTCATTCTTGTTTTGTCCTTATGTATATTTTATTAAATTAAATTAAATGTTTTAAAAAGAAGCAAATAAGGCATAAAAAAATACCTGCATAAAGCAGGCATCTTAATAGGAGAATATTAGTTAAAGATTAGTCAATTTGAATTGTTCTACGTACATCAACTACTTCTCTTTTTGGCAATGTAATTGTCAAAATTCCATCTTGCATATTTGCTTTAATACCATCTGTATCGTATTCTTTAGAGATTCTAAACTTTGTATTGAAATTAAATAGAAGAGGATTGCTATCTAAACGTTGATCGTCAATATTAGAAGAAATATTTAGTGTATTACAGCCGTAAGAAGAAGGAGAAGTATTCATAAAAATTTCAGACTTTTGAAATCCAGGGACTGCAAGTGAAATTATTTGTGTAGAGTCAGTTGAACTAAAAGAGTATCTAATATTTTTATTTTCTCTAGTAAATGATGAATTGTGCTTTTGGTAATTAAAAAGTTCATTTAAAACACTATCTGTTAAACGCATATATTTTTCCTTTCGTTTATAAATAAAATGTAGACACCAACTAGTAATAGTGTAACCCTATAGACAAAATTAATTTGTAAGTTTATAAAAAGGAATTATTAAAAGTACTGAAATGTAAAACGTTTCAAATGTAATTTTTGACGTGAGATATAAAAGTATGCTTAAAACAAAAAGTAAATTCTTAAGATGTTTAAATTTTATCATATTTTTCTCCAATATGTGCCTTTACTTTCATCATAGTAATGTACACATAGAATTTTTTTATTTCTTACATTAATCAAGTAAGTATCCATTATATGATTTGATAATACAAACTTTCTATCTTTTTTAAGTAACGTTAAAGAATATGATTTATACATTTCTTCATGTAACAATTCAGATATTAATAGTAAGTTTTTTGACTTAAAGAATGTTGAAGCATATTTAAAATGTTTTTCTAATAAATCAACATTTTCTTCGTAAGACATAGGAAACCATTCGATGTTTTTCATTGAATCCTCCATGGAATCATGTCTATATATTATGCTAGTAGTCTGCCCAATAAATTGGTATTGTGTCGTCGTAAGAAATATGTCCTTTTGAAACAGGCAAATAAGCTTCACTTCTCTTTTTTACTTCGTCAGCTGTAAGAGGAACACATTCGCTACAAGGCGTTACATTGCTTTCTCTTCTTTTTCTGTCATTATGAATTTTTTCGCAATATTGACATCTTAAAAAGTTATACATAATTTATCCTTTAAAAAACACATTTATAATAATATAATTAATACTTATATACAACAATAGGAGATAATAATGTTTAATAAAAAGTCTTACTCGATGTCATCAGCTCTCTTTGGAAAAAAAATTAACGAAGAGGCTGAACCTAGTAGAGGTGACCTACAAGAGTTTGATGAATTAATTACAGAATTTAGCAATTTTCTATCAAGCAAATTTAAAATAGGAATGTCTGCTGATGACATTAAACATGAAGACTATCATCAGCACAAGAAAAATTTTACAATTACTAAAGCAATTAAAAGATTTGCAAAAGATAATTCTCATTTAGGTCATATTTCACAATTTAAAATCGATGATATCCTTAACGATCATGCACATTTAAATTATGATATTCCTCCTGGCATTATTGAAGGTTCTATTGCAGAGTACTTATTTCAAGTTTTTCTAGTTGACCACAACATTTTACATTAATAATGGAGATGCTGGGAGTCGAACCCAGGTCCACAGCTACTTCATAAATAAAGTCTACATGTTTAAAGATACCGAAACTCTTTAATCACTATATCGGTGTCTAATGACAACTTAAAAGTAAATGATGTTCAACCTCATCAGCGGCTTCGTCTTATTTGGTTATAAGGCCAAGACAGCCTCAGAATGATTATGCTGCGAAAGCAACATCCTCAAACATTTCAATGTCATCGTTTGCGATTATATTTTTAAGTTCTTTTTAACGAACTGAACTTTAAGTCCGACATGCATTATTTAATTCATAACCCTGTCAAATCCTAATCATCCCCAGATTGTTTTCTTTCTATTTCTTTAAGTTTTTCTTGTAAATCAACTATTTTTTTCTCAAGTCTTTTAATGACTAACTTACTTTCAGATAGCTTTTCTAAAATTTCTTCATTGTTATTCATAATATTTATTTTTTCTAAATGCCACATTACTTAGTCCTTTGCTAATGTAAAAATATCCAAATAATCAAATAAATAAAATATAAAAATGCAAAAACTGCAATAGTTTCAGAAACAGTAAAAAACATTTTATTCCTTAATTATACGTTTTATTTATAAAAAAATAAAAAATAGATGACAGGATTTAAGTATAAACTTTACCTGCAAGTCTTTAAGGTTTCCTGTTTGTCTTATAACTTAAAGAAAGTCGTATATACAATTTATATAATAAATAAACAGTTGAACTCTGCGTAATACCGCCTCATCTATTTTAACACGGGAACTAGGATTCGAACCTAGATTGCCTGGACCAAAACCAGAAGTCCTAACCGTTAGACGATTCCCGTAAATCAATATTATTATATTCTTAAATATACTTTTTTATATTTTATTTTTTAATTTATGATTCTCGTTTAACCAATCGTGAAAGCCACAAGAACAAGTATGCCAATCTTTATGCCATGAGCAGTCTCTTTCGTGGTCACTACTTTCTGAAAATAGATTTGTTATTTGTCTGTCACGTTTTGTATTTGCATCTAATGAATTTTTCAGAGTCTTAATTCTTAAAGGCAACGCTGTCCAATCTTCGTTCTCATATATCATAGGAGAAACATTTAACTCTTTATAGATATGTTTTATAATTGACTTAAGCTCTTCATTTGAGTAGTTATACATTAAAAATAACTTTCATTTTTTATGTTTTAATTATATTAAATAAAAACTATTTTTACAAATTTATTGGGAGGAGAAGGATTTGAACCTTCGAAACGTAATACGTGACGGGTTTACAGCCCGCATCCTTTAGCCACTTGGATATCCTCCCGAAGTTTGTTGGCAGAAGGACTTGAACCTTCAACGTT
>Ga0163109_10003015_pt1 | contig 12891 bp, 11 predicted proteins | sample CRUFie1St13metaG_FD_108704 | JGI IMG/M metagenome (GOLD analysis project Ga0163109, IMG submission 108704) | Marine microbial communities from the Costa Rica Dome - CRUD Field 142mm St13 metaG | ecosystem: Environmental > Aquatic > Marine > Oceanic > Photic zone | place: Costa Rica: the Eastern... | reverse complement strand
TATTCCAGACAATTTTTTTATTAATTTGTCTGATGGAATTTTTAGACTTAAAAACTCAACAAAAAAGAATTAGAAAGCCTTTAGAGAAGAGAATTAATAAAATATTAGATCATGGGGCATACATCATGGGCCCTGAAGTATTTGAACTTGAAGAAAAATTAGCTGACTATTGTGGAGTAAAACATGCTATTTCATGTTCGTCTGGAACTGATGCACTGCTAATACCTTTAATGGCTTGGGGCATAGGTCCTGGAGATGCAGTTTTTACAACTCCTTTTACTTATGTTGCAACTGCAGAAGTAATTTCTATACTGGGCGCGACACCTATATTTATTGATGTATACGAATCAACTTACAATATTGATTGTGAAAAATTAGAAACTGCAATAAATAAAGTTATTAAAAAAGGAAAGCTTAAACCAAAAGCAATCATCCCTGTAGATTTATTTGGATTACCTGCACGATATAGACTCATAGATAAAATTGCTAAAAAATACAATTTGAAAGTCATTGAGGACGCAGCACAAAGTTTTGGAGGTTCTATTAGAGATAAAAAAGTTGGTACTTTTGGCGATATTGCTGCAACATCATTTTATCCAGCTAAACCTCTTGGATGTTATGGTGATGGTGGAGCAATTTTTACCAATGATGATAGCTTAGCGGAGGAGTGTAAAGCTATTAGAATTCATGGAACTAAAACTGATCGTTACAATAGCGAAATAATTGGTCTTAATGGAAGATTTGATAGTATTCAAGCAGCAGTTATTTTAGAAAAACTCACTATTTTTGATGAAGAGCTTGAAAAGAGAAATATTATTGATACCAATTATCGAAAATATTTAAATAATGCACAATATCATCCAGAAGGCTATCAGTCTGCGCATGCACTTTTTTCAATAGTGCTAGGTTCAAATCAGAAAAGAAATGAATTAATTAAAAGACTAAACTCAAATAATATTCCTTCTGTGATTTACTACAAGAATCCTATCCATTTAATGAAAGCTTTTAGCTACTTAGGACACCGAAAGGGAGATTTACCTATTTCAGAATCACTTTCTGAATCAATTGTAAGTTTGCCAATGCATCCGTATTTAAGAAATAATGAAATTAAATTAATTGTCAAATCTATTAAAAAATAGTTTATTCAAAATTTGTACTTAACAATTTAGAGTTTACCTTCTTTTTTCATTTGAGAGCGTATTGAAGTCGCAGAAATTTCACCAATTTCTTTCGGAGGAATATGTTCAATAACTTCATATCCCACACCTCTGCCATAATTTACTGATTCAATATCTGGAATTATAGATGTTATAACTCTTCCATCTGCTATTAACTCTTTAAGTTCGCCTTCATGTATAATTTTTTCAATTTCTTTTGCTGTCCAAGGATTGTTTTTATCTGGTTCTACATCTCTAATAGCAAGCCAAATATTCTTACCTTCTTTCAATCTTTGATTAATTAGCCAAAGATGACCTTTGTGAAGAGGTTGCCACCTACCGATAAACATTGAGTATTTCATTTAAACTTTCCTTTTCATTTTGATCTGTTGTATCAATAGTAATAAAATTATCAATCGGTTTTTCATAATTTTTAACAAAGAAATTTTCCCTACCTCTAATTTTTGAAGTAACTACATAAACCTCAAGCACTTCATATTTAGCTTTAAACTCTTCTCTTAAGAATCTATAGGGTGATACCAAGGATATAATAGGAATTTTATTTTTATTAATTAAGTATGCTGCTATACTCATTCCTAAACGTATATTAGCTTCTCTACCTTTTCTGGAATAATCTTTATTTTGAAATAAATCTCTTAAATCATCACCATCAATATTATAGTACTTTTCACCATCAACATTTAATTCTTTCACCAAAAGATTTGCTAGGGTGGTTTTTCCGCTTCCAGGTTGACCTGTTAACCAGATTGATTTATATTTTTTCATGTTTTGAAAATTAGTACTGATATATTTAATATATGCAATATTTATTTTATGTGTTTTATACTATATTACTTTATCTTAATTAAAAAGGAAAATTATGAAATATCTAGTAACTGGTGGAGCAGGTTTTATTGGAAGCAATTTAGTAGACAAGCTCATATCTATGAATAATGAAGTAGTTGTACTTGATAACTTTTCTTCAGGCATTGAAGAGAATATTAATTCTAAAGCAAAGTTAATTAAAGTTGATGTTTCAGATTCAAATAATAATGATATTATTAAATCTGCATTAAAGAATGTTGATACTGTCTTTCATATCGCAGCCATGGCCAGAGTGCAACCTTCAATTGATAATCCAGTAACATTTGAAAAAAATAATTCTCTTGGTACAATCAACATGCTTAAGTGTTCTGTTGATGCAAATGTTAGAAGATTTGTCTACAGCGCTTCATCTTCAGCGTATGGCAATGCAGTGAAAATGCCAATGGTAGAAGAAGATAATATTGATCCTATCTCTCCGTACGCCATGCAAAAATATTATGGAGAAGTTGCTTGTAAAATGTTTTGCAAAGTTTATAACATTGAGACAGTTTCTTTGAGATATTTTAATGTTTATGGCGAAAGACAGTCAATGGAGGGAGCTTATGCATTGGTTGTAGCTGCATTTGCTAGAATGAGATTAAATAATGTACCATTAACCATTAGGGGAGATGGTGAACAAAAAAGAGATTTTACTTATGTTAAGGATGTAGTTAAAGCTAATATACTTGCTTCAGAGTCTAAGTTGGTTGGAAATGGTGAGGTAATAAATATAGGTAATGGAGATAATAGGTCTGTGAATGAAATAGCACAAATGATTGGAGGAGAGACAATCAATGTAGATCCTGTAATTGAACCAAAAGAGACTCTTGCTGATAATTCAAAGGCTAAAGAATTATTAGGTTGGTCTCCTAAGATGAATATTGAAGATTGGATTCTTAAGTATAAAAAAGATTTGGGAATCAATTAATTTTTTTAAAGTTTTAAATAAATAAATCAGTATCAAATTTAAAATTAGTTTATAGTTTTTTTTTACATAAATTACTCACATGAAAATATTAATTACAGGTGGAACCGGATTTTTGGGATCAAATCTTGCAAAAAAATTGCTTGAAAAAAATCCTTCATGTGAACTGGTGATACCAACAACCGATATAAGGCAACAAAACAGTTTTAAATCTTTGAATCTAGATTTAAAAAGAATCCATCTTGTTAATGGCGACATTAGAGATTATGACTTTATTAGACTGCTCTTTAATGAATATGAATTTACAGGAGTTTTTCACTTAGCTGCTATTTCTGAAGTGAGGAAATGTCAAGACGATGCGAAGCTAGCATTTGATGTTAATATAGGTGGCGTAATCAATGTTTTAGAGGTCTGCAGATTATTTTCAGAAAATATAAAATTTATTATTATGAGCAGCTCAGACAAAGCATATGGATCTGGTGAATTACCCTATAAAGAAGATACGAAATTAGATGGTAAATCAATTTATGAAGTATCAAAATCTAGCGCAGATCTAGTTGCACGATCATATTTTTATAATTTTAATTTGCCTGTGGTTGTTACTAGATGCTCTAATTTATATGGACCAGGTGATATGAATTTTTCTCGAGTAATACCTAATAATATTAATAAAATATTAAAAGAAGAAAATCCAATTATTTGGAAGGGTAGTGAAAAAGCAATTCGTGAATATCTTTATATATCTGATGCAGTAAATGCATATGTTGACATATCTGAAAAAATTAACAAAACGATGGGTAAGGCATATAATATTGGTAGTGGAGTTAAGTTGAACGTCGAAGAACTAATTAATATGTTATTGATTCAAATGAAATCAGATTTAAAAATTGAATATCTTGAAAAGAATTTTCCTGAAATACAAAATCAATATCTCGACAGTTCTTTAATATCTGAAGACATAGGATGGCAACCCCAGATATCAATTGAACAAGGATTAAATGAGTCCATTGATTTCTATCGAAAATTTTTTACTAAATGAGCAAAAGAATACTAATTACAGGTGGCGCTGGCTTTATAGCTCACCACTTAATTGATAAAATTCTGTCAACAACAGACTGGGAAATCATATCTCTTGATCGCTTAGATTTTAGCGGAAATCTTAATAGATTAAATGAAGTTGTAACTGCTTATCCTGAATCTGAGCAAAAAAGAGTTAAGGTAGTTTATCACGATTTAAAAGCAGAATTAAATCCGGAAATTATGGCAACTATTGGTAAAATAGATTACATCAGCCATCTTGCGGCTGGTTCTCATGTTGATCGATCCATAACACATCCACTTGAATTTGTAAAAGATAATGTTTTAGGAACAGCTCATATATTAGATTTCGCTAGAAAAATTGATACTTTAGAAATGTTTGCTTATTTCAGCACTGATGAGATTTTTGGACCTGCGCCTAAAGGAACTAATTATAAAGAAAATGATAGATATAACTCAACAAATCCATATTCTGCAACAAAAGCAGGAGGAGAGGAGTTGGTTGTAGCTTTTGAAAATACTTACGGGTTACCAGCTTTTATTACACATACAATGAATGTTTTTGGAGAACGTCAAAATCCTGAAAAATATATACCAATGGTTATAAAAAAAGTAAGAGATGCTGAAGAAGTTACTGTTCATTCCAATTCACAGAAAACAGTTGCAGGCTCAAGACACTACATTCATGCAGAAGATGTTGCTGAAGCACTACTTTTCCTTTATAACTATGATATTTCATCTATTAGCCCTGATGAAAGTGGTGCAAAATGTCAGAAATTCAATATTGTAGGTAAAGATGAAATTGATAACCTTCAATTAGCTCAGTTCATTGCTAAAACTCAAAGCAAAAAATTAATTTATGAAATGGTTGACTTTCACTCACAAAGACCAGGCCATGACTTAAGATATGCTTTAGATGGATCAAAGATGAAAAAAATGGGATGGGAACCGGAATCTGCTTATGAAAGATTGGAATCAGTAATTAATTGGACATTAAAAAATGATAGATGGTTATCTCTTTAGTTTTAATAAAAAATATTTAATGGATACCTTTATTTTAATTCCTTCTGTAAAATTTTAGCAATTCTTTGCGCTGTTTGGCCATCCCACTTAGCTGGTAATTTATAGTTCGAGTTTATATCAAATTTAAATTTTTCGAATGTATTTATTATATTTATCTTAGTTGGAGATACGAGTCTATTAGATCCCTGGTTTATTGTGATTGGCCTTTCTGTATTATATCTTAATGTATAACATGGAATTTTGAGGGCAGTTGATTCTTCTTGAATTCCACCGCTATCAGTAAAAATCACTTTACTATCTCTCATTAGATGTAAAAAATTTAAGTAGGATAGCGGTTCTAAAATTTTAATTTTTTTACTGAATGGTATTTTATATTGATTTATTTTTTTTTGTGTTCTAGGATGGACAGAGAAAAACAAGTTTATTTCGTTAGCAATGTCAGATAATGCGCCTAATATTTCTTGTAAATTATCAATACTATCCACATTGGACGGCCTATGTAAGGTTACTAAACCGTAGTCAGTGCTATTATATTCTTTCTTTGTCTTAATTTTATTTAATCCATAGTGTAAACTATCAATCATAAGATTTCCTACAAAAAAAACTTTACTCATATCTTGACCTTCTTTAAGTAAGTTTTTTTCTCCACTAGGCTCTGTAACAAAAAAATAATCTGAAATAGAATCTGTAATTAATCTATTAATTTCTTCTGGCATTTCTCGATCGTTGCTTCTCAATCCAGCTTCAATATGAGCAACCTTAATATTTAATTTTTTTGCAACAATAGCACATGCCATAGTTGAATTAATGTCTCCCGCAACAATAACCAATTCTGGTAAAAACTTTTGGCAAACCTCTTCAAAGGAAACCATAATTTTAGCAGTTTGTTGAGCATGTGTTGCTGAGCCAACATTTAAATTGTAATTTGGTTGTTGAATTTCTAGATCTGAAAAAAAGGTATCAGACATTTTATTATCATAATGTTGGCCTGTATGAACTAAAGCTATATTGAATGAAGGATAGCTTTTTAGCGCCCTTAAAACAGGAGCCATTTTCATAAAATTTGGTCTTGCTCCGACAACAACAATTATATTATTCATGCTTTAAATATAGATGAGAGTTTTTATATATTCTATATTTATATATAGTGTTATTTCTCTATTAAATGAGTAGGTCTTTCAGGTAAATCTTTAAACCATTTTTCGTATAGCTTAGAAGTAGGGAAAACAATTACCCAAGCCGTCATGAATATTAATTGAAAATCTAAGAAAAGAGAATTGTTTGATTGATACCACATTTCTAATTCTCCTTTATAAGGCGCTATTGCTCGTTTGTAAAATTCGTGTGGATCTTCATCAGTTACAGCTGAAATAATTGATTCCTCATCTCTAAATATAATTGAACCAATTCCAGTAAGGCCAGGCTTTACATTGTATATTTTTGATTGTAAATCTTCATTATATGCCGTAAAGGTTTTTGTAACTAATGGTCTTGGTCCGACCAAACTAATATCACCCTTTAATATATTAATGATTTGCGGGAGTTCATTGATCTTTGTTTTTCTTAAAAATGATCCAATTTTTGTAACTCTTGGATCATTTTTAAGGGTAATGCTTCCTGTACCCATATTCATAGAATTTTTAAGCATAGTTGCAAACTTCCATATTTGAAATTTAGAATTATGGATTCCATAACGTTCTTGAAAATAAAAAACTTCTCCTTCAGCTGAAAGTTTAAGAATTATAATAATGGGAATAAAAACAGGTAAGAGAATAATTAGCGCAATAAGACTAACAATAATATCTAATAAGCGTTTAAAAAAGTTATACATAATTTACATTTTTTGATCTAGATGTTTACCAGTTTCTATGTGCATAAAGTTTGGAATATATTTTTTAATAATAGTTACGATATCTGACTTTTTAGAATTAAGATTATTAAATACATTTTCAAAATCAGATTTTACTTCCTCAAAAGAAATTTTAATTTTTTGAGTTTTTATAAAACCTAGAGAATCATATTTGTTAATATCATAATCTTCATCTTCTGTAAAAAATTCTTCATATGTTTTTTCCCCAGAAGTATCTGTCTTGAAAAAATAAACTGGATATTTATTGGGATTCTTATCAAAATTAAATTCTTTCGCTTCTTTTTCCGACTGAACTAATACTGGTTCAAAGCCATTTACTCTTAGAAAATCTAAGGCAATTTCTTTAAAATAAATTTGATCTTTATGAAAATCTAATTTAGGAAAGAAAATATCGCCCGATTCACCTAAAAATGTAGCCAATAAACATATCTGTCCAGATTGTTCTGGAGTAACAAAAAAACGTTTGATATCTGATGGACAACTTAAAGGTTGTCTTTTATTCAATCTATACGTAAAGCCGTCAAGTAAACTTCCGTTAGAAAATGAAACATTGGCAAATCTGGCAGTTGAAACTCTAAAATTATTTTTTTTTGAGAGAATCAATTTTTCCATTAAGCTTTTGGAAGCTCCCATAATATTTACTGGATTAGCAGCTTTATCAGTGGATACGCTAAAAAAATATTTTGGTTGGACTAACTCACATAAATCTAAAAGCTTTATAGCCCCAAAGACATTGTTTTTTATCAAGGCCTCTACGGAAATTTTATCTTTTTCAGATCGTACATGTTTATGAGCTGAAAAGTTAGCAACTAATTGCCATTTATTAGAATTGAAAATCTTATCAAAAGTATTACTTAATAAATTTACTGGATATGTAACATACTCAGGACTATAGTCTAATAAATTAGAGCTTCTTAAATCTCTAGTTAATTCAGTTAAACCATTTTCATTAATATCTACTACCGTAATTTTTGAAGGCTTGTATTTTAAAATTTGTTTGATATAGCTAGACCCTATAGTACCTGCTCCACCTATCACAAGAATATTTTTACCTTTAATTTCTGACAATAAATTTTCTGTGAAATTATTCAAATCAGTATTGAAATTAATATGTTTTTTGATTACTGTTGTTTTGATCATTTTTATTATTTAAAAGTCTTAAATGTGTTTATTATTCCTTCTTTACAATTTAAGGGTAATTCCTTTCCAATATGTTTTTTTAATTTTTCATTACAAACTATATATGATTCTGTTAATTTTTTTAACCTTTCAGAATTAAGAGGTAATGGAATTACATCTCCAATTTTTGCTATAATTTTTATGATCAATGGATATATATTAAAAATAATTATTTTTTTATTATTTGATTTTGCCATCAAAGATATAATGTCATTAGTTGATAAATATCCATCATCGGCTACATTATATACTCCAGACGGAATTATATCATTATTTATGAATTCATTAATTACAAACAGAAGGTTGTCTATGCTACAGTAGGATCTCTTGTTTTTAAAAGCTCCTAATATCCATGGTATTCTTTTTGACACAAGTTTATAAAGAAGGTTTAAATTTCCTTTATTATTTGGACCATGAATCATACAAGGTCTTAATATATATACTCGTTTATTATCAGGAATATTTTTTGATAAAATATAACGCTCTGCTAATAATTTGCTTTTACCATAATGAGTTTTTGGGTTTGGATCACAATCTTCACTTAAAGAGCCAATGACATCATCAGCAACAGCTTTTACAGAACTCAGCATAATAAAAACAGTTGAATCAGAAATTAAAAAAGCATCAAATATTTTTTTTGTTAATTCAGTATTAACCTCATAATATTCTTCTTTATTTGAAATATTTTTTAAATCATGGGCCTTTCCTGCTAAGTGAATAACTATATTTTGTGAAATACTAAATTCTAGATCTCTAATATGTTTTTTAATTTCAATTTTATTCTTGAAATAGGAGATGAGATTTTTCCCAACAAACCCTGATGCTCCAGTTAAATAAATACTCATAAATATTTTATAATATTAGTGGACATTTTTTTGTTAATTGAAGAACGGCGGTACTTATCCTTAAACTTTATACGATTAATTGGATTTAAATATTTATCATTTTTTAAGAAACTCACTAAAGAAGTAACATCACAAGGATCAAAAACAAAACTATTAGGAACTTCATTTTTGATAAAGTGAGAGGAATAACCGCTCACCCCAGCTAAAATTGTTTTGGGATAAGTCGCTAACTCAAAAATTTTTGAGGGTAATACTTTTTTAAATGCCGAAAAGTCGTTTAAATGTAAAAAAAGATAATCTCCGTTATTATATATAGTTTTTAATTCAGTTCTAGAAATAGGATTTTTTAAAATCACATTTTCAATTTTGAGATAATCTATTTCTTTCTGTAATTTAGTTTTTGCACCTCCATCACCATAGATTAAAAAAGTAAACTTTTCCCCAAGATTTTTTGCAGCTTGAGGAACAATTTTATGTAATCCTTGACCCTCGCCAATATTTCCTGCATAAATAATCAACTTGGTATCTTTATTCTTTGTTTTGATAATAGAATTATCAACTTCTAGGAATTCTTCATCAATACCATTAGAAAAAAACGAGAAATTTGTACATCTAAAATTTAAGAAGTATTCTTTAAAACCCTCTGAAATTAAATTTATATGTTTAGCGTGATTAAAAGTCTTCTTTTCAATTTTTTTTAAAACTAGGATAATTAATGGTTTAAAAAAAGATGGTTTAAGAACATCTATCATAGTATCAACAAATATATCTCTAATATCTAAAAAAAGAGGTGCATTATATTTCTTTGATAATCTGTAACCCAAAAAAGCTGTAAACAATCGACTAGAAGAGGCGAAAACTAAATCTATTTTTTTTCCTTTGTTCATTTTTAAAACAGTCCAGAAATACTTCGAAAAAGATAATATTTGATCAATCATTCCACTATTGTGTGATGGAAGTGAAATTCTATGTATTCTTAAATTACCTAATTCCTCATATTTTAGTGCTTGTGTTTTAAAAGTATTATACCTGTTTGGTTCAGTAGTATAAAGGTCTATAAATGAATTTTCTATATTAGCTTGACGAGATAATTCAACAGCAAGTGGTGAATTTCGAAACGATCCTGCACATAAATCTGGCTTAAAATAAAAAGTTAAGTATACTATTCTTTTCATAATTTAATTATTGTTTCAAGTGAAAGGTTATAATATAAGAAAGGTATTTTCATTATATACTAGTAGTAAAGTATTTTAAAAATAACCTTCATAAATATAGCTTTAAATTTGCTAAAACTATTTTTTGAATATGATAACCATTTATCTTCCATCTTTTGAAAAACATCAATATTAGTCATTTTAAATATGATATTTAGTTGCACAATATGCAGTTTATGATAAAAAGTACTAGCTCTCATTAAAATTGCATTATCAGACAATTCATATAATGACCAATATCCAATATCATATTTTTTTATATTTTTTCTAAGGGTTTCAATATATTTATCAAAGAGGTCTTTCGCATCATTATCTTTTGTTAATAGCCAATAATCATAAATCCCCCATAACCCCCAAATGAAACCATTTAAAATATGAGTAGGTTTATTTTGCATAATATATTCTTCAATCCATATATCTTCATTATTGTCTGTAAAGGTCACTCCTCCATCTCGTACATCTATTAAAAAAGAATTATAAACTTTATTCAAACAATCTAAGTATTTTTTATTTTTTGAAATATGATAAGCTCTACAAAGAACTGATAATCCTTGACCTTGAGCTAGTCCAGAGTACCAAGGATTAATAAGCTCTTCTTTATAAGCAAAATTAAAATAATGGTTCCAAACATATTGATTTTTCGAATTTAACTTTAGATTATCTACTAACCAATTAGCCCCATTAAAAAATTTATCATAATTGATTTTTTTGTTATCTTTTCTCCACAAATTATAATTACCAAGCGACCACTGAGCAATCGCAATTGGATTGTATTGAATTCCAATATCTCCTTCATAGTTAAGTTGTGGAATGCCAGTCAAATCAAATGGACCTTGGTAATTTGCTTTATATTTAAATTCCATAAAGTATTGATCTAGCTCAGAAAAATTCGCATCATTATTAATAGCAGGTTCACCGTGCCAAAAAGAAAGATTATTTTTACCTCCTAAAACATATGTTGAAAAAATTCTTCTCCAATATGTTATTTTTTTTATTAAAATATTAAAAATTTTGAACATGTTATTTTGGTTTTAAATAAATATTTATTAAATAATTCATTATAATTAATTAAAATTTTTCATCCAATACGATAGATGTAACAGCTGATATATTTTATATGTGTTGTTAGCTTTTCCTTCAAAATGACTATTAACTATATATTCAACTTCAACTTGATTCAAAGTGTTAAATAATTTGTTGGTTAAAAAAACCTCTAAAATTAATTCTTTCCCAAGCTTATTAATATTCAAATCTAAAGGTGCATTAAATCCGGCTTTTTTTCGATCAATTAATTTTTTAGGAATTAGATCTATTAAAAAATTTCTTAGAGGTTTTTTTAATCGAAAAAAACTAACTAAAAAATTATCTTTTAATCCCCAAGTGATTTCATATAATCTTTTAGTTGCAAGAGGTAATCTTACTTCTATACTTGCTAGCATACTTGACTTATCTGAAACAGAAAAATTATGAGCTAAGAAACCATAAAAGTCTAAAAACATAGCCTTTCTTAAATTGCTCAGATTTCTAACAGGCTCTAATATTAAATTAAGTTTTAACTTAAACTTGTCTATCCCACTGTTTGAGCCAAGTAGCAATGATACTTCTTTGCTCGAAAAATACCCTATTAGTGATGTGTATCTGGCAATAAAATCAGTTTCTAAAAAATAATTATTAAATCTTTCTACTTTCTTTGAAAAATATTTTACTCTTTTCAAAAAAGGTATAATGGGTAAAGCATATTTAAATAAATAATCATATTTAACGAACTTATATCTTGGATATCCAGCAAATATTTCATCAGCTCCCATACCACTTAACATCACAATGAATCCCAGATCTCGAACCTTTTGTGACAGTAGTTTAGAACTTTGAAAAGTAAAATCAGCCATCAATTCTTCATTTCCAATGGCTACCTCCTCAATTAATTTTAAAAAATCATTATTAGTCATTTCTTTGTGCGTAAGTTCAATGCCACTTATATTTAAATTCAGATGTTCTGCAATTTTTACAGCATAATTATAGTCACTAGTCATTCCAGCTTGTTTATAATCTTCTTCTGATGATTTAATTGTAAAAGGTGCAATTCTAGATCTTGTTTCTGTTAAAATAATACTTGAGTCGATTCCTCCACTATAAAAAAGCCCAACTGGAACATCGGATATTAGATGCTCATTAATAGAGGATTTTATTTTATTATTAATTTCTTTTGAATTTTCAATAGCCTTTTCATCTGAAACTTTGGATAATTCCCAATATTGATTTTTCGTTATTAAATTACCTTTTAAATCATATTTTTCATAAGAACCTGGTTTAAGTTTTCTAATTTTTTCGAAACCAGTATCTGGTTCATAAATGAAACCATTTAATAAATATTCTGCTATAAAATTTTTATCAATTTTCTTTGATTGTGGGTACAAAGCAAAAATTGATTTAATTTCTGATGCAAAAATCAAATTCTCATCATCTTGATAAAAATATAAAGGTTTAATACCTAAGCTATCTCTACATAAAATTAGTTCTTTACTGCTCTTATTAAACCAAGAAAAAGCGAACATACCTTCTACTTCATTTATACATTCAATCCCCTTATGAATAAGCCAAAGTAATAAAACTTCTGTATCTCCATTTGTTTGGAATTCATGCCCATCCGCAATAAGAATCTCTTTTAAATCTAAATAATTATATATTTCTCCATTAAAGACTATAGTATGATTTCCGATAGTAAATGGTTGGTTTGACTTAGAATCTAAATCAATAATACTTAATCTTGAATGAC
>Ga0163109_10003014_pt1 | contig 12896 bp, 5 predicted proteins | sample CRUFie1St13metaG_FD_108704 | JGI IMG/M metagenome (GOLD analysis project Ga0163109, IMG submission 108704) | Marine microbial communities from the Costa Rica Dome - CRUD Field 142mm St13 metaG | ecosystem: Environmental > Aquatic > Marine > Oceanic > Photic zone | place: Costa Rica: the Eastern... | reverse complement strand
GCCTCAGCCTTGGCCGCCTCTTCTCGCGCTTTGGCCTCAGCCTCAGCCTTGGCCGCCTCTTCTCGCGCTTTGGCCTCAGCCTCAGCTTTGGCCTCAGCCTCAGCCTTGGCCGCCTCCTCCTTGAACTTCGGCAGATTTTTTTTTGCGGTATTCTTCGCTTTTTCTAACGTATTAAGAACGGCCTTTAAGTTTGAAATGTGTTTGTATAGGGTTTGACGTTCGATGTCTAATATATTTTCGCGCTGTTTCATGGCAAGTTTCATGGCAATTTGAATAGTATCGATTATTTGTTTTTGTTTCACGCATTTGTTGACAAGAGTTACAAGTATTTTTTTAAATTTGTCCTGATTGTAAAAATCCTCCTTTTTTTCAATGTCTTGTTGTGAGTCCAATTCACTCAATAAATTATCAAAAAGGGGGTTTATCAGGTTTTCTAATTGAGTCTTGTAATTCTGGTATACTCTTAGAAAAATTTTATACTCTTCAACATGTTTAGCGAATGGTGTTTGTGCAATAACATCTAAATTTAGAAAATTATCTATAGAATTTGAGTTCTTTGAATGATCTTGATTTTCGTGAAATGTGTTAAGTTCATCTTTTATTTTCTTCTTCATTGCTTCGATCGAATCTTCCGCTGTAACGGTGCCTTTCTCATAACCAAATGTTCCTTCTAACCCCGCATATAATGGGAGTAATTCTAACAGTGTGTTTAAATTGTTTTTATAAGTTTTTTTTTTAACAAGTTTATTTTTTTGTGTTTCTCCTTTAAGTAGACCCATCTTCTCAACGGAATTTTTTTTTCTGGCGGTAGAAGAAAACAACTTAAAACCACCTCGGATTCTCTGAGTTCTTTTTGCCTTGGCCTTTTTTTTTTTACACAATTTATTTTTCTGAGTAGCCGATTTTGTCTTTTTCGGCATTATTTATTTTACTATATAATAAATCAATATTTTATAGTAAAATACATATTCACATTATTTTGTTAAAAAGTGAAATACTAAGAGTGCCAATCGCCGCATCAATTAAAATATTTAATGAAGCTCGATTCTGTTAAAATACTTCAAGTGTTTCATCATGACGAATGTTTAACAATTCTGTTAATTGTTGTAGACTTTGTTCATCCCCCTCGGCATCGTCAAAGTCGTAGCCAAGATGTTTCAGAGTTCTACAAGTGGTGACAAGTGTTCGTATTGCGTCGAATGTCAAGTTTGTGCAGTCGCGCAGGTCAATTGTTATCAATTGTTTACATTTAACAGCGATTTCCAGTACACTGATATTGGTAATATTTGTACCACGTAGATCAATTATGGTGAGATTGTGACATCCATTGGCTAGTTCTATTAGACCATTGTCATGAATATTTGTGTCTCTAAGATAAATATTTGTAAGGTTGGGGCAGCCGCTGCTGATAATACCGGTGTCGTTATTTGTTACAGTTTGTAGCGGGCCCGGAGCCTTTAAGTATCCTTGAAACAAGTATTTAGGAACTAAGGTTTGTAGTCCGTCATCGGTAATACCTGTATCAGACATGTTAATTGTGGTAAGATTGGGGCATCCAATAAATTGATCAAGATACGTGTTCGTTGCCCGGAAATTCGCCGTTCCTGCCTGTTCATCCTCTTCGTTTGCAAGTGCCTTTATACCATTGTCTGTGATGAAAGTTGATTTGAGATAAATTATGGTCAAATATGGACAATACTTGGCAATAATGCGTAGACTGTCGTCCGTGATATTCGTAAAGTTAAGGTCAATTAGGGTAATGTTAATAAAGGCAGGGTTTTTGAGAAAAGTTAAATTATAATCATGAATCCATTTTCTATAATTATCTTTAGGTTTTATGGTGGCAACTTTATTTAATTTGTTGTCTCTTACTTTTAAATATCGTGGTACAGGTTTACCAATTACGTTACTTAACGGGAGATAGTTGGAAATTTTGGAGTGAAGATCGTTGGCATTGAAAACCTTATTGCGTGGTTGTTCCTCCTCCTCCTCCTCCTCCTCCTCATCAGCCCTCCTCCTTTTCATCTCATTATCTGAGTGTTCTTCTTGCTGTTCCGCCGCTCTAGTTCCTCCCTTGTATTTACTTGTAATCCGCCGTTGCTTTTTACCCTCTTTCCTTTTCTTTGTCTTAGATTTTTTACGGTATGTTTTTGTCATTATATATATAAATTCATTTTAATAAAAATAGATTTCTATCAAACAATTACCGATACTTGTAGACAATTTATTGGAATATGAATTTCAACAAATTGTAAAAGATTATAATGACAATTTATCTTCATAATCAGATGATTGATATAAACTGAAAAATTTCAAACAGAAAAAGAAAAAATGTTTTCAATGTTAAAAAGTAAAACACTAATGGGGCCAATGAACGCATCAATAAGTAAAATAATATAAGTTTCTTTAAATTTCATCGTTAATAATACTCCACTAATAAAGAGTAATATTGCGTGAATGGGTCGCAGGAAATCCCACCATATTTTTTGTCCAAATGCCCCCTTTTGTCTTTTTTTGGTAATGTACAAATAAGTAAACCCAATAGAAGCAGCGAAAAAGAATGATACGAGTATGTAGCGTAAATTACTATTGTAAGTTAAAAATGCCAAGTAGGCAATGGAAAGACGAACAGCTATGCATATCGTGTAATAAAATGAAAGTGATGAATTCATTATATGATATATATAATTAAAAAAATCTCAGATCTGGACGTTGACTTTTTATTTGTTGTAAGGCGGTAGTTGTTTCGCTGCTTATACTTGACAACGGCATATGAATTTCTATCAAGTTAGGTAAGCTTCTTATTAATTCGAGTGCTTTATTTTCTGTGACGTTAGTTTCTTTCAAATGAATTTCAGTTAGGTTGGGACAGCCTGGGTGATCCGTTTGAGGAATAAGTTTCGATATACCCTCGTTTGTGACAGGGCATATGTTGAGGTTAATTACCTCCAACAAGGGGCAGGCGAGAGCCAATGCTTGTACACCCATATCGGTAATATTTCTCCTCGCAAGCGAAATGTTTTTAAGATTGGGGCAGTTATTGGCGATTGCCTCTACGCTGGTGTCTGAAACTATCGTTTGCCCGCCAGCAAGATTAATAGATTCTAACCCGTCGCCCAAAATGGTAGCTAATAACGTAACCCCTGTGTCCGAGACCAAAGTATTTTTGAGATTAATATCAGTTATCTCGGTGCAGTTCATAAGAAACTCTAAGCCCCTATTGCGGACTCTCGTATCTGAAATGTGAATACTTTTTAAATTGCGACAGTTAGCACCAATCCACCCCATACCATAATCGGTGATGTTTTGGCCGACTACATCGCCACCTAGGATAAGTGTGGTAAGTTTATACCTGCATTCTGATGTGGCAATAGTCTTCAGACCTTCATCCGTGATTTGTGTGTCGTATAGGTCAATATGTGTCAAATTGGGTAATGAGTCGGCAATAGTCTTCAGACCTTCATTCGTGATTTGTGTGCAGCCGTTGAGGTCAATCTTGGTAATATTAATAAAGTCGGGGTTCCAAAGCATATTTAAATATTCATCTGTAATATCGTTCCTTAATTCCGCTTTAGCTTTTATACCGGTAACTTGTTTTAATTTTGTGTTTCTCAATGATTTGTCTATAGGGTTTTTAATCGTGTTATTCATGTGACCATAGTTTGTGATCTCTCTCACAAGTTCTGGAATCCACAAAACTCTTTCAGATGCCGGTGGCGGAATCCACCTCGCCATCATCGCCCTTATTTTTGGGTCGTTAAATAACCGGTCGTTAAATAACCTCTTCCTCTGAACTGTGTTGTTCGCGCCAGAACCACCTCCCCTGTATTTACCAGTAACCCGTCTTTTCTTTTTCACATCTTTTCTATTTTTTCTGTTTTTTTTGTTTTTTTTTGTCTTTTTATGCGACAGTTTATTCTTCATATGATTCTTATATATACAAAATAAATTTCTCCAATATCTACAAAAAATTGATTAAAAATATGTTCCATAAATAAGATTAACAAGATGAGTGTGAAGGATCAACTATACAAATATTTAAATCAAAAGAATTTGAATAAAACGACGTCAGATGAAGAGTTCAATAAAAAATTGCCGATACTTGTAGACAACTTATTGGAATATGGATTTCAACAAATTGTAAAAGATTACAATGACAATTTATCTTCAGAATCAGATGATTGGTATAAACTGAAAAATTACAAACATAAAAAGACAAATGTTTTCAATATTAATGCTCAATCAACAGTCGGTTTGTCTATTATCAAAAAACATATGAATCATATTTATGACGTAAAGAATTACAAGGGACAGTGTATATCAGGACTTTGGGAAAAGGAAAATCTGGAAAAGGTTTTGAAGGTTAATCGTAAATCACACTCAACTCCATATGTGAGTGAAATAATTCGTCAATTAGGTTTTATGGCTGGCACGTCCAAAGTAACAATTTACAGACCTCTATTGACAAAGATGATAGTGGAATATTTTGAAGCGAAAGAAGTGTTAGATGTCTGTGTTGGTTGGGGCGGAAGGATGTTGGGTTCAGCGTGTATAGACGGTGTAAAATATACAGGAATAGAGCCGTGTAAAAAGACATATGATGGTCTGAATGAAATAAAAAAAAATCTAAAATTAAATAATGTGACTTTACACAAAAATGGTGCAGAAAATGTGCTACCAAAACTGGAAAAAAAGTATGATCTGGCACTAACATCGCCCCCATATTATAATTTGGAGATTTACAGTGATGAGAAAAGTCAGTCTCACCAAGAAGGTGGTACATATGAAGATTGGTATGAGTCCTTCTTGAAACCAGTCGTTCATGGTGTTTTGGAAAAATTAAAAGAAGATGGTACAAGTTGTTGGTCAGTAAAAAATTTCAAAACAGATAAAAATTATAAATTGTATGATGATATAGTCACATTGCACGAAGAGAAAGGATGGAATAAAATAGATACAGAGTTCTTTGTAGGTAATAGCGTGCGTCCAGGTTCAAAATCAAAAGATGGAAATGCGAAAAAGAGTAAGGAAATAACATATGTTTTCAAAAAATTGGATTAGATCAATGATCTCTTCCAAACATAGTATACTTTATTGAATTGTTTGCAAAGTTTGATAGATTTGTTAACACTAATTGAATATGTTACTCGCATAGGGTGAGGTTTATCATTTGAATTATTTTTATTTATAATCTGTTCAACCTTTTTTTTTAGATAATTTTTTCTATCTTGATCATAGATTTCAGCCGGAAATTTGTAAATACAGTCAAGAGAAAATGTTTGTTTGTTAACTCCAGCAAGTATAACCCATACTCTTTTTCCTTGATCTAAAAGTTCTTGATATTTGTCTATTTTGGCAAGCGAGTCGTCGTTGATCGTGCCGCTTGGATTATTTGGATTGGATGAACAAGGCTTGTATTCATAAATATTGATTTGGTTTTCATCCCATCCATCAAAACCGTGTTTGTCTGGATTATTGTACAAAGATAGAGTTTCCGAGATCATTCGTTCGTATGGTTCATTGCACTGTTTTGATTGTAGAGATTCTCTAGCGGCTTCTACGAGATGGAGAAATTGTTCATCAGTCATATTCATACGACATTCGCGAAGATTATTTGACCCATCAACCTGTTTGATAAATTCATACATATTTAATTTTGAATTATCAAAATAAAGTGTTTGTTCCAATTGAATAGGTTCGTTGTTAATATTTTCTGCCATCTGGCTGGTTGTTGTTGTTGTTTGAATATTTATAAATCAATTTTTTAAGATAGATTAATGCATTCGCCTCCAAATATAATTTTAAATTTAGCGCTTTCAGCGCACAACGAAGTTTGAATTTAAAATTATATTTAAAAATGAGTAAAAAAAAAAGCTACTAAATAAACTAATAAAATCTGCAGCATTTATGGTGTCAATTTAGACGATTCGGAGAGGAGATTTTCGCAGCATAAATTTTTGTCCCCGGGTTTTCTGAGATTTGGTAATTGTTGAACCATATTTAATTTTTAATTATAGAAATGATTTATTTGATATATATATAATGGTCAAAGCGATTAATAAACCAAAAATAATTAAACGTCTGAAAAAAAATACAACTCGGCGTGCAAAAATAGGGCAAGTTAGACCACAAAAAAAGGGTAAAACCCAGAGGATTAGTGAACAAAATAGTAAGATTGTAAGTGCAGGCAAAAAAAAGAAACGTGAACAACGATTGAGGGTTAATAATGATAAGATTAAGAAGACAAAAATTAAACGAAAGGTAAAAAATATAACCCACCGAGCAAAAACAAGACAAACGCAACATCATAAAAAAAATAGCACGCGACGAATCAATCGACGACGTGGTGGTGCTGGTGCTGGTGAGGAAGGCAAAGAAAACGAGTTAGTGAACCCTGCCGCCGTACAAGCAGCCGCCGCAGAAGCCGCACAAGCAGCAGCCGCACCATCATTATATCAATTATATAGAGGAGAACCCGCTTTGGGCTTCGGTTCGGCACAGCTATACAATGATTTTTGGTATGATACAATACATGACCGTATAAATCCTTTTTATAACTTTACTAAATCGGATGATGATTTCTTAAGAACGCCGCGGTTTTCAGTTAACACCGCCGGCACTGCTGAGGACGATAAAAAAACATTAAAAGAATTATTTGAAGGTCATTATGAAATAGTCGATGAAAGAAAACAACTTTTACCACTTTCAGACTCAATCGGAAAAGTAAGAGATGCTGGATATCCAGGACCTGCCTTCCCCCCTCTTTTCGCTGTATTAGATGGCGCTCCATCTTCCGCAGCAAATCATTATGCAAAGCTCAAAAACCCTCCAGAATCTCCAGAAGAACCCGGAATAGGCGTAGAATTAAAATTTAATGGTTTACAGAATGGTATGTGTAAACCAGGCGAAGAAGAACCGTATTACTTTGAAACATTTATGTATCAATTGGATATGTTATTATTTAAATATTACAGCAATCAAGATGGTGTGGAAGTTAAGTGGGGTTTTGATCCAGGCGAGCTTGGCGCAGATCACCCATATAAACCCATCACTTATTTCAAAGATGGCAACGGTCATAAACCATTATTTGCAAGAGTTACAAATAATCAAAATGAACTTGATAATACACAAAAAGGTCCAAAACCATTTTATCACTATTGCCATCTAATAATATTCAATAAATTTTGGAAAGGATTGTTAAAAGAGATTTTAGATGAACAAAAAAGAGTATTTATATATTTATTAAAGCAAAAACCCACAAGTGGGTTTGATGATGCTAAGGTGCCGAATATTATGGCTGCCAATGTGGACAGCTCTATTACTGAATTTAATGACAGTACTTTAAAAGATGTTTATGGTTACAGTTATGAAGAATTTAGAATGGCTTGTAAAATTTTATCAGACATACAATTCACAAGATTTGGTTTAGTAGACAAAAAATCTCAGCCAAAGAATTATCAACATTTTTATAAAAATGTATATTTTCAAGTAGGTGATGATGAATATCCTTTTATTCCAATACAAAAAATTTTTGCCGATTGTTTAAAAAAAGAATTCCCCAATAATTTAGGTAATAATGTAGAACCACGAAAAGGTAGTTATGACGAAGATATGAGAAGATGTCAGATCGGATTAACAAAACATTTTTATGAAAATACGAGTAGTGAACCCGGCGCTCAGGATAATGCAGTCGCGAAAACAATCACAAACAGCAAATATTGTTATTATTCTCTTCCGAAATTTTTAGGTGACACAAGCCATCTTTTTTTTATGAAAGAAGTCAAAGACGCACTACTTTGGTTGAGAGAAACTGCACAGCCCGATGAACGTAACAAAATAGATAAAATTATAGGTAATTTAGCATTATATTTAGAAGAAAGGCCGTTACTTACAAGGGGATTTTTACAAGAAAAAACCCTGCATTGTAGAACACTTGCTGAATTTAGCAAAGATACCAAGGGCCGTTCTGATAAATTGATCAAAGCTCTTCCTGGACAAGCATATAAATTTACTCATGATGAACCCGAAGATGTTTATATAAGAAATCTGGAAACTACAAAAAAAAATATTGAAAAATTAATTGAATTGATTAAAAAGAATCCTTCTACCGATGAAGATAAAGATATTGAAAAATTAAAGAAAGTATCTCAAAAATTAAAAATTATGGATGATCTTGCTGCTAATATTTCTTATATTACTTATCAGGTTGCTACGGATGGGAAGGAAGAGGAGTTAAGTCTTAATACCATGATTAATAAATTTAGGAATATTATTCTTACGTTTGAATCTGCAGTAGTTCGCATTAATGCCGCATTAGGAGAAGAAGCTGCGATGGCGGGGCGCGATAGCCCCTATGTAGAGTCTTATAAAGTTATTACTGAAAAATTTAATCGTATTAATGTAGTTGATAAAGATTCAACATACGAAGTCATTACTATTGAATTGTCTAATTATCTTGATTTTGCTCTGAGCGTTGCAAGTTTTATTGATCGTGTTGATGGTAAATATAATAATATAATTATACACGCTACTGAACTTTCGAATAAAATAAATGAAGCTATTGCTTATTTAATGAATATTGGTATTGATGCTTATAAAAAAAAAGAGGAAAACACAGATTTTTTTGTATCGGATGACTCTAACGATAAGGTTAATACAAATCGTGGCGTTGTTCAAAAAATAATATTTTCTGTTCAAAAGATATTCAAACTACTAGATCTTGAACAGGACGATGATAATAATCCATTTATAATTTGTTTAAATCAACTAAATATGTATCTTTCAATTATTAAATTAATTCAAAAAGGCCCTTTTGATAAAACCCAACAACCATATTTTGGACAAAAAGAGTTAGATAAAAATATCAATAAATCCCAAATTAACACTCTTACTTTGTATTATGAATTGGCAGAGAAATTAAAAACCGTGAATATATTTGTTAAATTAAGCGAAATAAATAATTCAATGCCTATACTTTTTGAAAAAAAAGGAGGACGAAGTAGGAATCTAATAAAAGCTTTGTGTAAAGGACTGAAAGGGCTTTGTGGTTCAATATTTAAGCCTGGTATTGAAAGAATTAATGATATTTATTTTGTAATAGAATTGTTAGATAAAATCAATTATTTTATAAATGATATTAAAAGACAAGATGTAAGTGTAGACAATTTTGATTTTGACGAATTAAAAAAGCGCGTATATAAACACAATATTGAAAAAGTTTTGTCAGGAATGTTTGAAGAAAATCAAAATGATGATAAAAAAAAACTATTTGATGTGAAAAAACTGGAAGTGTTAAATGGCGAGATATTTGACCAAAGGTCAGACTCGCGCGAAAGCGTCAGTGTTTCAAAAGATAAAAAGATTGAGGAGGTTGAAATAACAAATATAGGTATTAATGATTTAGTTGCCTGGGTAGAAGAAACACTAACTGCAAGTAATCCAAATATGAAAGGACCAAAAATAGATAGAGATGCAAATTCAATAGTCGCTTATTTAAGAAAGTATCATGAATTTTTCAAAAGATATACTGAGGTAGAATCAGGTGTTTTGTCTGAAAGTTTTGCTGGTGGAGCTGCAATGCGTGGTGGATCTTCTCAAGAGGATACTGCCATGAGTTTGGGTCTGAATGATGAAGATGAAAATATAAAAATAATAAGAAGTGTGGTATATAAAAACCAAAATAAAGTTGAAACAAGTGTTGAAAATATTCTTAAATCTGGAGGAAATATTCAAGAAGAAGAATGGTTACAACGTATATTAGATGAATATAACAGTATGATAACTCTTCCCACTGTAATTCCTACCAATGCCACTGCCCCCGACCCCACCACCCTTGATTATGATCAGTATTTAAAATACTTTTCATTAATTATTGCTGAAAATTATCTTAAAAATAAACCCGGTAGCGGTAGCGAACTTGTTATTATAACAAATAAAAAAACACAAATAGAACAAGCTTTGAGTATAACAGATCAAGTAGCAACAGAAAATTTAACACGTTCATTTGCTAGTAAATCCAAATATGAAGAGAAATTAAAAAAAATAGATGAAAAGAATGATATAACCTATAATGTTCAAGACACAATTAAAGAAGTTGCTTATATGTTGCATAGAGATCATGATAATAAATTTATGGTGGATGTGATAACAGATGATAAGTATAATGCTATTGATTCTATATTAAATATTCAAGATACCCCAAAACAACTTGAAAATCTTATAGTGTTTTTATTATCAAATGTTTCCCCCCCGACTACTGAATCTCAAAAAGATGCAATCTATCAACTTATAGACGACCACATACCAATTGGTTATGAATCATTTTCTGATTTGATGAATTGTTTAATTAGTTTAAAATATTGTGTCAACGAATATTTTTGCGACGATTGTATAGATAATGGCGGTGGTGGTGGCGGAGATGATAATGGTGCCGGATATGGCGTTGGTGACGGTGATGATAATGGTAGTGTCGGAGATGATAATGGTAGTGCCGGAGTTGGCGTTGGTGACGGTGATGATAATGGTAGTGCCGGAGTTGGCGTTGGTGACGGTGATGATAATGGTAGTGGCGGAGGAAATGAATACAAAATGCCCGTTGTGACACAACCGTCACAGGGGGACAGTGAGAACGATATGGCCATGGAGGAGGACCCTAATGAGGACCCTAAAAAGCAATCTGGTGGGATGAATGCACCAAAGAGCCCTGGTGTGATGAATGCACCACAGAGTCCGGCGCGTCTGCCGGCGCAGGCCCGGCAAGTAACGCCCGGAAGTCGTACACCCGTCCGTCTGTCCACCTTCCGTTTGCCCAAAGGATTATCCTATTATAGATTTAGTCCGGCAAAGGAGCCTCAAGTGGACGGTACGCACCATTACCCTGTTTTAATTAAAAAAATTTTTCCTGAACAAAGAATCTTAGAGAAAGAAAAAGAAAACCTCCTAGAACAAAACCCAGGATTATTCAGTGAATTTGAAAAGTTATTATTTTCTACCAATAAAGAAGATTATTTAATAACCGAAGAACTGGCAATAAAAGCAGAAAATTTAGAAAAAATAGAAAAAATAGAAAAATTAGTAAAAAAAATAGAAGAGAATGCAGAATCAGCAAAAGCAGCAGCAAGAGAGGTGGCCCTACTGCTTCAGGGCGACGAGGATCATGCGCAAGCGGCAGAAGCAATTGCTCAACGTAGTGCAGAATATTACCAAGATATAGAAGAACTGAAAGAATTAGTAAAAGTAGGAGTAGAAGCAAGAAATATGTTAAACTCAATATTAGTATCCGGCGATGATAGTGTTGAAATAAATGACGACCAGATGGCTGAGGACCAGAGTCCGGAGAACGAGGTCCTGATAAAACAACAAAAAATACAAGTAATATTACAAGTAGCAATGTATTTGTTATCAGCAAACGATGATACTTTTAAAGCCATATCAGATAACTTACGCGAAATAGTAGAAGCACAAAAAAAAGCAGACGCAGACGCAGACGCAGAAGCACAAGCACAAGTTAATTTAGATGAAGTAAGTAAACAATTATTACTCCTAGAAGAAATATTGGGTGAAAAAGTAAATAAAATAAATGAAAAAATAACCTCCTCAGAGGTACAAGAACTGGCAAATAGTTCAAATGAACAAGTACAAAATGCAAAAAAAGTACTAGAAAGTACACTGTTAAACGTAATAAATAATGATCTTTCATATGCAAAAACTGTAACAGAGGAGGCAGAAGCAAAAGCGGGGCAACAAATGAAACAGGAGGAGGTAAGAGAGGTAGCAAAAAACGCATTAATAGTAAAAACAACATATAAAACACTACGAATACAATTGCGAAGAGTGGTTGCTTTAAACCCATCAATAGATGTAAACGAAATGACAGTTCAAGCAACAGAGTTAATGAATCGCGTAAAATCGGCGGCATCCGTGGCCGCGGTGCGGGAAGCAGCAGAGGAACCAGCTCCAGCACCAGCGGCGTCGGCAGCAGCAGAGGAACCAGCTTCAGCACCAGCGGCGTCGGCAGCAGCAGAGGAACCAGCTCCAGCACCAGCGACGTCGGCAGCAGCAGAGCAGCCGAGAAGGACCCGCGGCTTGGAGAATAATGAAATAGAAAAAGACTCCTCAGAACGACGGGCGTACAAGAGGGCGCGTTAGCCTCAAGATTTGTAATTATAATGTGCAAAATGGTGAATAATAATAAAGTAGAGTTTAATGTTATAGATAAAAATTGATTTTAAGATAATACTATTACAAATATTATAGAGTTCGTTGATGGCGGATAATTTCAAAATTCAGAAGCCTTTTTTGAAATGGGTTGGTGGTAAAACCCAACTCCTTGACAAAATAAAAGACAAATATTAATAAATTTAGTAAGTCCCAAAAAATGAATAAATTATTTTAATTTTTTCATGTTTCACAAACCTTTTGGCGCAAAAATACAATTTTAAATTCAAACTTCGTTATGCGCTTCCAGCGCTGAATTTAAAATTATATTTAAAAATGAGTGAGAAAAAAAATGTTACTAAATAAACTAATAAATCCGCAGCAATTATGGTGTCATTTTTGAACACTATTAGTTAATTATTTTACAGCATAAATTTTGGTCGCCGTTTTTTCTGAGATTTAATGTCAATATTTAATTTTACAAAACATTCTTTGCACGAAAATATAGCCAAATTATTTTAAAATAAAAGACAAATTTTCTGTGTTTTTGTGGACTTTTTCTAAGTACAAATGTAATTACAAATGTAAAATATGTAATTTTGTATAGTACAAATGTAATTACAAATGTAAAATATGTAGTTATGGTGCGGATTCTTACTCATTTATAGATATTTTTGACACCATTTATGCTGTAAAATAATTAACTAATAGTGTTCAAAAATGACACCATAATTGCTGCG
>Ga0163109_10003013_pt1 | contig 12897 bp, 17 predicted proteins | sample CRUFie1St13metaG_FD_108704 | JGI IMG/M metagenome (GOLD analysis project Ga0163109, IMG submission 108704) | Marine microbial communities from the Costa Rica Dome - CRUD Field 142mm St13 metaG | ecosystem: Environmental > Aquatic > Marine > Oceanic > Photic zone | place: Costa Rica: the Eastern... | reverse complement strand
TGAAGTTTAGACTTTAATTCTTGTCTAATTTGATTTTTGTATTCCTCTAAAAGCCTACTCATTGGATAACCTTGCCTGAAGACTTATTAACTCTTACTTTATTATTTTTTTCAATTTTATAGCCAATTCTTATACCTTTTTTTAATTCAGGGTCATAAAATGATAGATTTGAAATGTGTATGGGCATCTCTTTATCAATAATACCACCTGGTTGATTATTATCTGGTTTTTTATTCTTTTTAACTTTATTAATTTCTGAAACAATTGCTTTCATTTGTTTGGGCACCATCTTTATAATTTTTCCTGTTTTACCTTTATCTTTGCCAGCAAGAACAATTACTTCATCTCCTTTTTTTAATTTAAATTTTTTATTCATTAAATTACCTCAGGGGCTAAACTTATTATTTTCATAAATTTTTTACTTCTTAATTCTCTTGTTACTGGCCCAAATATTCTTGTTGCTATTGGTTCTTCTTGTTTATCAAGTAGAACTGCAGCATTTTTATCAAATCTAATTGCAGATCCGTCAGGTCTTTTAAAATCTTTTGAAGTTCTAACTATTACTGCTTTATAAACATCGCCTTTTTTCACTTTTGCTCTAGGTAGAGCATCTTTAATTGATACAACGATTATGTCTCCAATTGAAGCAGATCTTCTTTTAGAGCCTCCCAATACTTTTATACATTGTATAGTTCTTGCACCTGAATTATCTGCAACAAAAAGTTTTGATTGCATTTGAATCACGATTTTTCTCCTGTATTTGAGATTACTTTCCATTTTTTTAACTTGGATATTGGTTTAGACTCAATTATTGATACCGTATCTCCAACATTAAACTCATTATTTTCATCGTGAGCATGGTATTTTTTTGTTTGTTTAATTATTTTTTTATAAAGCTTATGTTTAATTCTTCTATTTACACCTACAGTAATAGTCTTATTTGAATTTGAAGAAACAACTACACCTGATAAAATCCTTTTAGGCATTCTTCTCTCCATTTATATTAGACAATTTTGTATTTAATTTAGCTATTTGCTTTTTTGTATCTTTAATTCTAGATGTTTTTTCTAACTGACCAGAAGATTTTTGAAAATTTAAATTCATTAGTGTTTTCTTTAAATTCAGTATTTCATCTTTAATTTTTTTGTTGTCTATGTTAATTTTTTTATTCATTATATATTTCTTTCGACAAATTTACATTTAATAGGGAGCTTTGCGGATGCTAGAGTCATAGCTTTTCTTGCATCATTTATATTTACACCATCAACTTCAAACATAATTCTCCCAGGTTTAACTCTACAAGCCCAGTATTCAATTGAACCTTTTCCTTTACCCATTCTTGCCTCAGCTGGTTTTTTTGAGACTGGAACATCTGGGAAAATTCTAATCCACATTCTACCTGCCCTTTTTAAATATCTTGTTATTGCTTTTCTTGCAGCTTCAATTTGTCTTGAAGTAATTCTTTCTGGCTCCATAGCCTTTAATCCATAACTACCATAATTAAGAGCATAGTTACCTTTAGATGTGCCATGTATTCTTCCTTTAAATTGTTTTCTAAATTTAGTTTTTTTAGGTGATAACATGTTCATTATCTAACACTCCCTTGCTCAATCTGTTTTCTCTCACTTGCATATGGATCCTTTGATAATATTTCTCCTTTATTGATCCAAACTTTTATTCCACAGATCCCATAGGTTGTTTCTGCTTCTGCAGTAGCGTAATCTATATCACCTCTAAGAGTATGTAATGGAACGCTACCTTCGTGATACTTTTCAGTTCTAGCAATTTCTGCGCCACCCAATCTTCCGCTACAAACAACTTTTACTCCTTTAGCACCCAATCGCATCGCTGATTGTACAGCTTTCTTCATTGCTCTTCTAAATGATATTCTTTTTTCTAATTGAGATGCTATATTTTCTGCAACTAATCTTGCTTCTACTTCCGGCTTTCTGACTTCTTTTATGTCAAGAAATACTTCAAGATTTGACATTTTAGAAAGATCATTTTTTAATGTTTCAATATCTGAACCTTTTTTTCCAATAATGATACCAGGCCTTGAACTATAAATAGATAGTCTTAATTTTTTAGCAGCTCTTTCAATATTAATTTTAGAAATACTTGCGTTCTTTAGTTTTTTTTCTACGTATTTTTTTATTTTCAAATCTTGATGCAATAGCTTCGTGTATTCATTTTTGGAAAACCATCTTGATGACCAGGTTTTATTAATACCAAGTCTGATACCGTAAGGATTTACTTTTTGTCCCATTATTTTGTTTCCTTATTTGTTTCTGTTCTTTCTTCAACTACTATCGTTACTTTACTAAATGGCTTAATGATCGAAGCGGCTCTACCTTTTGCTCTAGGTCTCCACCTTTTCATTCTTAAACTTTTACCCACAAAAGCTTCTTTAACAAAAAGTTTGTCTATGTCTAGTTGCTTATTGTTTTCAGCATTTGCAACAGCAGCATTAAGTACTTTTAAAATAGTTCCAGATACTCTTTTGGAAGAGAATTTTAATTGATTTATTGCAGAACTAACTTTCATATTTACTAAACTATTAACTAAAATGGTTAGTTTCGTAGGGCTTATCCTAACCATATTGTCTTTAGCTATTGCTGTTAGATTGTCGTTCATTTTTGTTCTGCTTTCTTGTCTGCAGCTGTATGCCCTTTAAAAGTTCTTGTGGGTGAAAATTCACCTAATTTGTGACCAACCATTTGCTCATTAACTGTTACCGGTACAAATTTTTGTCCATTGTAAACACCAAAAGTTAGTCCTACAAACTGGGGAAGAATAGTTGATCTTCTTGACCAAGTTTTTAAAACCTCTTTTCTTCCAGATTGAGATAATTTTTCAGCTTTCTTAATTAATGTAATATCTACGAAAGGTCCTTTCCAAACTGATCGAGTCATTATTTTTTCTTCCTTCTAATTATAAACTTGTCCGTTTTTTTATTATTTCTTGTTTTTTTACCTTTAGTTGAGACACCCCAAGGTGTAACAGGGTCTCTTCCTCCAGATGTTCTTCCTTCTCCACCACCATGAGGGTGATCAACAGGATTCATCACAACACCTCTTACTTTTGGTCTAAATCCTAAATACCTTTTTCTACCGGCCTTACCGAGTTTGATATTTTTTTGATCAGAATTAGATACTTCACCTATTGTAGCCCTACAATTTTTATTAATATGTCTAATTTCACCTGAAATTAATTTTATTTGGACGTAAGGCTGTTCTTTGGATACAATCTGTGCGGAAGAACCTGCAGATCTAATTAACTGACCTCCTGCTCCAGGTTTTAATTCAATATTGTGAATACTAGTACCAATAGGTATATTATTTAAAGGTAGAGAATTTCCATTTTTAATTGCAACATTTTCGCCCGAAACTATTTTTTCGCCGATTTTAATATTTTTAGGGGAAATAATATATCTATGCTCACCATCTTCATATTTTAACAAAGAAATAAAAGCTGATCGGTTAGGATCGTATTCATTTCTAATTACCTCTGCAGTTATATCAGTTTTTGATCTTTTAAAATCTATAACTCTATATTTTCTTTTTACACCTCCACCCATTCTTCTAGAGGTAATTCTTCCTTGGTTATTTCTTCCTCCAGTAGATTTAAATTTTTTTGTAAGGGATTTATGAGATTTTTCTTTAGATAGCTCTTTCTTGGAAACAAGTATAGTACCTCTCAAACCTGGTGTTGTTGGTTTAAACTTTAATAGCATCACTTAATCTCCAATGATGGGTCTATTGTATTACCTTCATCTAGTGTCACTATCGCTTTTTTCATATCTTTCCTAAAACCATATTGACCCTTGAATGTTTTACCCTTACCTCTTTGAATTGAGGTGTTTACTTTGCTTACTTTTACTTTGAAAATAGCCTCGATTGCATTTTTGATCTCAAAAGAATTTGAATTTTTAGACACCATAAAAGAATATTGATTAAACTGTTGAAGATTAGTTGATTTTTCAGTTGTTATTGGTCTCTTTATAATTTCATAAGCTTTATGGAGAGAAAACTGTTTAGATTTATTTTTCATGAAAGCCTCTTTGTAATTTCATTTATGGATTTTTGCTCAATAAATATTTTGTCATAGCTGATTAAATCTTTAACATTCATACCTTTTTGATTTAATATTGATATTTTAGGAATGTTAGCGGATGCTAATTTGAAGTTTTTATCTATCCCACTTTCAGAGTGAATAAACAAGGCAGATTTATAATCAAATTGTTTTAAATCTGAGTGTAATTCTTTTGTTTTAAAACTTTTAATTTCAAAGGTGTCAATTATGACAACTTTTTCATCTACTAACTTTGAAGATAGAGCTGACTTTAATGCTAGTTTTTTTTCTTTTTTGTTTAAACTAAAGGAATAATCTCTATTTTGAGGACCCATAGAAACAGCTCCCCCTCTAAAGTTAGGAGGTTTGTTACTACCCTGTCTAGCATTACCAGTACCTTTTTGTGAAAAAGGTTTTTTACTTCGTCCACTTACTTCAGATCTATTTTTAGTTTTATGAGAACCCTGCCTAGACTTTGCATTTTGATATCTAATATATTGATGTATCAAGTCAGGAAAAATTTTAATCCCAAATATATTTGAGTCTAAGTCAATATCTCCTACAGATTTATTTTTTAAGCTAAGAACTGATAATTTCATTTTGATTTTTTTACTGAGTCCTTTAGGTAAACAATTGAATTTTTTTTACCTGGCACAGATCCTTTAACCATTAAAAGATTATTTTTACTATCAACATCAATAACTTTTAAGTTTTGTTTAGTTACTTTTTTATTACCCATTCTACCGGCCATTTTTTTCCCTTTAAAAACTCTTCCAGGGTCTTGGTTTTGACCGGTTGATCCATGGGATCTATGTGAAATAGAAACACCATGTGATGCTCTAAGTCCACCGAAATTGTGTCTTTTCATTACGCCCGCAAAACCCTTACCTATAGATAAGCTGCTTGCGTCAATAAATTGATCTATTTTAAAATGATTTACATCAAGTTTAGTACCAACTTCTAAAATATTATTATTATCAACTCTAAATTCTTTGACAATTTTTTTTGGTTTAATATTAATTGATGAGAACATTTTTCTTTGTGGTTTATTTATATGTGATATGTCTTTATCAGTTTCAACTGAGGTAAGCTGAACAGCATTATAGCCATGTTTGTCAGAAGTTTTAACACTAGCAACTATACATTCATCAACCTTCAAAATCGTTACATGTGTATTCTTTCCATCTTCATGGTAGAATGAACTATTACCAATTTTTGTTGCAATTAAACCGGATCTAAGCATTTAAATTTTTATATCTACCTCTACTCCCGCAGATAAGTCTAGTTTCATTAAAGCGTCGACAGTCTGAGGTGTAGGATCTATTATGTCTAGAAGACGGTTATGTGTTCTTATTTCTAATTGGTCTCTACTTTTTTTATCTATATGTGGAGATTTGTTTACAGTAAATCTTTCGAATCTTGTCGGAAGCGGGATTGGGCCTTTAACTTTTGCACCTGTCCTCTTAGCAGTGTTAATTATATCTTGAGTACTTGTATCTAAAAGAGAATTATCATAACCTCTTAGTCGAATTCTAATATTTTGGTTTTCCATTATGCTAACTTTGCCTTTACTTCATCTGCAACATTTGAAGGAACCTCTTCATAGTGATCAAACTGCATTGTATAATTAGCTCTACCTTGAGACAATGATCTTAAATTGTTTACATAACCAAACATATTAGCAAGTGGAACCATTGCATCTACAACATTTGCATTACCTCTAGTAGACATCTCTTGAACTTGGCCTCTTCTACTGTTTAGATCGCCTATAACATCTCCCATATACTCTTCAGGAGTTACTACTTCAACTTTCATCATAGGCTCAAGTAATACTGGTTTGGCTTTAGCTATACCTTCTCTAAAAGCAGCTCTAGATGCAATTTCAAAAGCAAGTACACTTGAATCTACGTCGTGATAAGCACCATCATATAATGTGGCTTTAAAGTCTATACATGGAAAGCCAGCAATAACGCCTGTCTGTTGTTGAGCTATAAGACCCTTTTCAACTCCAGGTATGTGTTCAGTAGGTATATTCCCACCTTTAATTTGGTTTATAAATTCATAACCACTTCCTGGTTCTCCAGGTTCGAATTTAATTTTAACTCTTGCAAACTGACCAGCACCTCCAGATTGTTTTTTATGTGTATAATCGACGTCGTATGAATTCGAAATTGTTTCACGATATGCGACTTGTGGTGCTCCGACATTTGCTTCAACTTTGAACTCTCTTTTCATCCTATCAACAAGTATTTCAAGATGAAGTTCACCCATGCCCTTAATTATAGTTTGACCACTTTCGTGATCAGTAGTGACTCTAAAACTTGGATCCTCTTGAGCTAACCTTCCTAGAGCTTGGCCCATTTTTTCATGATCAACTTTAGTTTTAGGTTCAACAGCTACTTCGATTACAGGATCAGGGAAATCCATTTTTTCTAAAACTATTGGGTCATTAGATGCACATAAAGTTTCACCTGTTGTAACGTCTTTGAGCCCAACTAGTGCAACAATATCTCCAGCATTAGCTGTTTTTATTTCTTCTCTATTATTTGCATGCATTAATAGCATTCTACCTATATTTTCTTTTTTCCCTGAATTAGAATTCAAAACACTGTCTTTAGTATTAATTGAGCCCGAATAAATTCTAGCGAATGTCAAACTTCCAACAAATGGGTCAGTCATTATTTTAAAGGCTAATGCACTAAAAGGTTCATTATCTTCACATTTTCTAGTTAATTCTTTAGTGTCATCATCAACATCAACACCTTTTACATTTGCTACGTCTGTAGGAGATGGCATATAGTCGATAACTGCATCTAAAAGTGGTTGGACACCTTTATTTTTAAATGCTGATCCGGTTAAAACAGGCACGAATGAGCCATTTAAAGTACCTTTTCTAATACATAACTTTAATTCCTCAATAGTTGGTTCATTACCTTCAAGATATTTCTCCATTATTGCATCGTCTTCCTCTACAGCTTTTTCAATTAATTTTAGTCTATACTCGGCAGATTGTTCTTTAAGATCTTCGGGTATTTCAACAACATCATATTTAGCACCTAAACTTTCATTTTGCCAAACTATGGCATTATTAGAAACTAAGTCCACAACACCTTTGAGATTACTTTCAATTCCAATTGGTAATTGTGTGACTAAAGGATAAGACCCTAAACGATCCGAAATCATATCAACGCACATAAAAAAGTTAGCGCCTGTTCTATCTAGCTTATTTACAAAGCACATTCTTGGAACTTTATATTTATCTGCTTGTCTCCAGACAGTTTCAGATTGAGGCTCAACACCTGCAACTCCATCAAAAACTGCTACAGCTCCATCTAAAACTTTGAGAGAACGTTCAACTTCAATAGTAAAATCTACATGCCCTGGTGTGTCTATTATATTTATTCTATGATCTTTCCAAAAACATGTTGTAGCAGCTGAAGTAATAGTTATGCCTCTTTCTTGCTCCTGTTCCATCCAATCCATTGTTGCAGCGCCATCATGGACCTCACCAATTTTATGTGATTTACCTGTATAGTATAGAATTCTTTCAGTGGTTGTTGTTTTGCCAGCATCTATATGAGCCATAATACCAATGTTTCTATATTTTGATAAAGGATGAGTTCTAGACATATTTTTTTACCATCGGAAGTGAGAGAATGCCCTATTTGCATCTGCCATTTTATGAGTTTCTTCTCTTTTCTTTACTGCATTTCCTTTATTATTAAATGCATCTATTATTTCATTTGCAACTCTTTCCTTCATAGTTTTTTCATTTCTTTTAATTGCAGAATCAACGATCCATTTCATAGCAAGTGTTTGAGCTCTTTTTGGTCTAACTTCCATAGGTACTTGGTATGTTGCTCCACCAACCCGTCTGGACCTAACTTCTAAAGATGGTTTAACATTATTTAATGCTTCATGAAAAAATTCAATGGCCTCTTTATCAGTCTTTTTTGATACTAAGTCAAAAGCACCATAAACAATTTTTTCTGAAGTAGACTTTTTACCATCAAGCATTATTCTATTCATGAATTTAGCTAAGACTAAGTCCTTAAATTTATGATCAGGTAATATAGTTCTCTTTTCAGCTGCTCTTCTTCTAGACATAATTATTTTGGTCTTTTAGCTCCATAGAGTGACCTTCTTTGTTTTCTTGCAGAAACTCCTTGTGTGTCTAGTGTGCCTCTAAGTATATGGTATCTAACCCCTGGTAAATCTTTAACTCTACCGCCTCGTATCAATACAACTGAATGTTCTTGCAAATTGTGACCTTCACCAGGGATATATGCCGATACTTCTTGTCCGTTAGTTAACTTAACTCTAGCAACTTTTCTAAGGGCTGAATTTGGTTTTTTTGGAGTAGTTGTATACACTCTTGTACAAACACCCCTTTTTTGAGGACTTTTATCTAATGCAGGAACTTTATTCCTTTTTCTAACAGTAGAACGGCCTTTTCTAACAAGTTGGTTTATTGTTGGCATATTATCCTTTAGTTAAGTGTTTGGATTTTAATCCACGACCTTTAACAAATCGTAGGGGTCTTTATAAATTGATTACAATAAAGTCAAGCAGATATAACTAAAAATTACTAATTTTCTATATTTTTTGACTGATTCTTGTCGATTATTTCTTGATCTCTTTCAAAAGCGATATTTTCATAATCTGATGTCATTTTGCCAGTACCGGCCGGAATTAACCTACCGACAATAACATTCTCTTTAAGTCCATTTAAGGTGTCAACTTTTCCAAGAGTAGCTGCGTCAGTTAATACTTTAGTAGTTTCTTGAAATGAGGCTGCAGATATAAAAGAGTTTGTTTGCAAACTTGCTTTAGTTATTCCTAGAAGCACTGGCTCGTAAAGAACTTCTTTTTTATTATCTTTAGACAAAGTATTATTTATTTTTAGCACATCTCTTTTTTGAATTTGCTCTCCCTGTATCAAATTTGAGTCTCCAGGGTCTTTGATAAGAACTTTTTGCAACATCTGTCTCGCAATAGTTTCAATATGCTTATCATTTATGTAAACGCCTTGAAGTTTATATACAGACTGAACTTCTCTCACAAGGTATCTTGCTAACTCTTCAACACCTAAGATTCTTAAAATATCATGAGGAACTGGAGTTCCTTCAACAAGAATGTCACCTTTTTTTACAAAATCATCTTCCTGTACATTTAAATATTTGGATCTGGGTATCAAAATTTCAAATGTTTCTTTTTCATCTAAAGAAGTGATAATAAGTCTTCTTTTATTTTTGTAATCTTTACCAAATGAAATTTTACCATCAATTTCACACATTATAGCAGGGTCTTTTGGCTTTCTGGCTTCGAACAATTCAGCAACTCTTGGCAAACCTCCTGTAATATCTTTTGTTTTTGAAGATTCTTTTGGTATTCTTGCAATAACTTGACCAGCATAGACCTCTTGGCCATCTTCTACACTTAAGATTGAATCAATTGACATAGGATAATTGGATAAATTTAAATCTTCTATTTTATCATCTGATAAATTATCTACTATGTTAATGGCAGGTTTGAAGTTCTTACTTTTCTGATTTTGACTCCAATCAATAACTATTTTACTAGAAATACCAGTAGTATCATCAATTGATTCTCTAAATGAAATGCCTTGTTTCAAATCAAGATACTTTACAAACCCATTTCTTTCAGCAATTATTGGTAGTGTATAGGGGTCCCATTCTGCTAATAGTTGATTGTTTTCAACATTATCACCATCGTTAACAAGTATCTTTGAACCAAAAGGAATATTGGAGGAATATTTTTTATCAGTTCCATTTAAAATTTTTATTTTTGCATTTCTACTTAAAACGATTTTATTTTTAAATTTATCCTCAATAATTTTAATATTCTCAAATTCAATAGTTCCCGTTACAGCTGCAGTTGCATTAGATTGCTCAACAGATGAACTTGCAGCTCCACCAATATGAAATGTTCTCATAGTTAATTGAGTACCAGGTTCTCCAATTGATTGTGCAGCTATAATACCCACAGCTTCACCAACATTGACAGGAGTCCCTCTTGCTAAATCTCTACCATAACAAATTGAACAAATTCCATCTTCTGTTTCACAGGTAAGTACTGATCTAATTTTTAATGATCTAATGCCCAACTTTGATATAGGCTCTAAGTGTTTTTCGGAAATAATTTCACCTGCGTTAACAATAGTTTGTTGATTTTCGTCAACAATATTTTCAACCGGTGTTCTGCCCAATATTCTCTCAGTTAAAGGTGAGGTTATGTTTCCTGATTCAACTATTTCTTCTACCATCACACCTTTATTGGTTTTACAATCTAGCTCTCTGATAACTGCATCTTGTGCAACATCTACTAGCCTTCTTGTTAAATATCCACTACTTGCTGTTTTAAGTGCTGTATCTGCAAGACCTTTTCGAGCTCCATGTGTTGAGGTAAAGTATTCTAAGACTGATAGACCTTCTTTAAAATTTGATTTAATTGGGTTTTCAATAATTTCACCAGAAGGCTTAGCCATTAAACCTCTCATTCCTGATAATTGTTTTAGTTGGGCGGCTGATCCTCTTGCTCCTGAGTGAGCCATCATGTAGACAGAGTTAATAGGTTGATCGTTAGAAGGATTTGAAATTACATCTAACATTTTATCAGCAACCCTATTGGTGCACTCTGACCAAGCATCAACTACTTTGTTATACTTTTCTCCTTGTGTAATTAATCCATCTTGATATTGGTCTTCGTATTCTTGAACTTTTAACTGTGTAGTACTTAAAAGGTCATTTTTATCTGACGGAATAATAAGATCATCTTTACCAAATGAAATACCAGCTATTGCAGCATATTTAAATCCAATTTGCATAATATGGTCTGCAAATAAAACGGTCTCTTTTTGTCCACAAAATCTATAAACAGAGTCAATAATATTACTAACTTCCTTTTTTGTAAGTACTTTATTTATCATTTCATAATTTATGTTTGGATTCTTTGGTAAAATATTTCCTAAGATCATTCTTCCAGGAGTTGTATCTACTTTTAGCAAGTTTCCTTCAGCTGTTTCTATTCTTGCTATTATTTTTGAATGAAGTGTAATGTCGTTATTTTCTAATGCTTTTAATATTTCATTTAAGTCAACAAAACTTCTACCCTCACCTATTTGTTTTTCTCTGATTATTGATAAATAATAAATTCCTAAAATAATATCTTGAGATGGAACTATAATTGGTTTTCCTCTTGCTGGATGTAGAATGTTGTTTGTACTCATCATTAATACTCTAGCTTCGAGTTGAGCCTCGAGACTTAAAGGAACATGAACTGCCATTTGATCACCATCGAAGTCCGCATTGAAAGCAGTGCATACCAATGGATGTAATTGAATTGATTTTCCTTCAATTAATATTGGTTCAAATGCTTGAATACCTAATCTATGTAAGGTTGGTGCTCTATTTAAAAGTACAGGATGTTCTCTGATCACTTCCTCTAATATATCCCATACTCTAGGATCTTCTTTTTCAACAAGTTTTTTTGCAGCTTTAATTGTATTTGCCCAACCATAGATATCAAGCTTATGAAATATAAATGGTTTAAAAAGTTCAAGAGCCATTTTTTTTGGAATACCACATTGATGCAGTTTAAGACTTGGGCCTACAACAATTACTGATCTTCCTGAATAATCAACTCGTTTTCCTAATAAATTTTGCCTAAATCTTCCTTGCTTACCTTTAAGCATGTCTGATAGAGATTTAAGGGGTCTTTTATTTGTAGATGTAATTACTCTACCTCTTCTTCCGTTATCAAATAATGCATCAACTGACTCTTGAAGCATTCTTTTTTCGTTTCTTATTATTATGTCTGGAGCTCTCAAATCAATTAATCTTTTTAATCTATTATTTCTATTAATTACTCTTCTGTATAAGTCGTTTAAATCACTGGTTGCGAACCTACCTCCATCAAGCGGAACTAAAGGTCTTAATTCGGGAGGGATTACAGGTAAAACTCTCATAATCATCCATTCCGGCTTATTTTTTGAAACAATAAAAGATTCAATAAGTTTTAATCTTTTTGTAATTTTAGTTTTTTTCAATTCGGATTTTGTTTCATTAAGAGCAATTTTTAATTGATCATAATCAGCTTCAAGGTCAATATTTAGCAGCATTTGTTCAATAGCTTCTGCTCCTATAGCGGCACTAAAGGAATCTTCTCCATATTCATCTTGATAATCAATGTATTGTTCTTCAGAAATTATTTCACCTTTATTGAGATCTGTTAGGCCTGGCTCGACAACGATGAACTGTTCAAAATAAAGAACTTTTTCTAGATTTTTTATTGTCATGTCCAATAGTGTTGCAATTCTACTCGGTAATGACTTCATGAACCAGATATGAGAAACTGGGGCAGCCAATTCTATATGACCCATTCTATCTCTTCTTACTTTTGATAGTGTAACTTCAACTCCACATTTTTCACAAATTATTCCTCTAAACTTCATTCTTTTATATTTACCACATAAACACTCGTAGTCTTTTACGGGTCCAAAAATTCTGGAGCAAAATAAACCATCTTTTTCAGGTTTAAATGTTCTGTAATTAATTGTTTCGGGTTTTTTAATTTCACCAAAAGACCATGATCTTATTTGCTCAGGACTTGAAACAGAAATCTTAATTTGATCAAAATTTAGAGTTTGATTATTGTTTTTAAAAAGGTTGGTTAAATCTTTCATTGTGCTCCTTCCCTGTTTACTGAGGGATCTGTTTCTATTAATTCCACATTTAGTCCTAGCGATTTAAGTTCTTTGACTAAAACATGGAAAGACTCTGGTATTCCACTTTCAAAGTTATAATC
>Ga0163109_10003012_pt1 | contig 12901 bp, 10 predicted proteins | sample CRUFie1St13metaG_FD_108704 | JGI IMG/M metagenome (GOLD analysis project Ga0163109, IMG submission 108704) | Marine microbial communities from the Costa Rica Dome - CRUD Field 142mm St13 metaG | ecosystem: Environmental > Aquatic > Marine > Oceanic > Photic zone | place: Costa Rica: the Eastern... | reverse complement strand
CTTTATTTTCTGGATTATAGCCATTTTTTAAAATATCAACAAACTCTTCAGAATCAATAGTATCAAGATCTAATAGAGCATTAGTAAGATCGTGAAGTTTATCAATGTTTGAATTAATAATATTAGTTGCATTGGATTCTGCATTTTTAATAAGCTTTGAAATTTCATTATCAATTAGCTCTGAAACATGATCGCTAGTGTTTCTATTTTCATTATAATCTTTACCCAAGAATACTTCTTGATTGGCTCTTCCAATTTTTAACGGGCCTATTGTTTCACTCATTCCCCATTCACAAACCATCTTTTTAGCAATATCAGTAGCAACTGCAATATCATTTCCGGCACCTGTAGTAGAATCTTTAAAAATAATATTTTCAGCACATCTACCACCCATTAAAATATCTAATCTACCAAGCAAGTATTTTTTTGAATAATTATATTTATCTTCTACTGGAAGTTGAGCAGTTACACCTAAGGCTTGTCCTCTGGGTACTATCGTTACTTTATGTACTGGATCAGCATTTTCAGTAAAGTAGGCTACCAATGCATGTCCAGATTCATGATAAGCTGTAATTTTACGATCTCTATCAGTTATAACCATGCTTTTACGCTCAACTCCAAGCATGACTTTATCTTTAGCATCTTCAAAGTTTATCATTTTAACTGTCTTGGAACCTTGCCTAGCTGCAAGGAGAGCTGCTTCATTTACAAGATTTTCAAGATCTGCGCCAACTAAACCAACTGCAGTTTTTGCAATAGTTTTTAAATCAACGTCTTTATCAATTTTAATTTTTTTCGTATGAATTTTTAATATCTGCTCTCTACCTATCATTGATGGCGCATCAACTACAATCTGCCTATCAAATCTCCCAGGTCTTAATAGTGCTTTATCTAAAACATCAGGTCTATTTGTAGCAGCTAGCAGTATTACATTATCATTTGTATTAAAGCCATCCATTTCAACTAGAATTTGATTTAGAGTTTGCTCTCGCTCATCATGGCCTCCGCCTAACCCTGCTCCTCTTTGCCTACCTACAGCATCAATTTCATCAATAAAAATAATGCTAGGGGAATTTTTTTTGGCTTGATCAAATAAATCTCTAACTCTACTTGCACCAATGCCAACGAACATTTCAACAAACTCAGCTCCACTTATACTAAAAAAAGGAACCTTTGCCTCTCCTGAGACAGCTTTTGCAAGTAAAGTTTTACCAGTTCCTGGGGGACCTAATAAGAGAGCTCCTTTAGGTATTTTTGCACCAACTTTTTTATACTTTGAAGAATTCTTTAGAAAATCTACTATTTCTTTTAATTCGACCTTAGCCTCATCACATCCAGCAACATCCTTAAAAGTCACCTTGGGATTATTTGAAGATATTAAGGTTGCTTTACTCTTTGCAAAACTGAAAATTCCACCTTGACCTCCAGCACCATTCATTCTTCTCATTATGAAAAACCAGAATAAGATTATCAACAACCATGGAGAAAACTGAATTAGATAATCGAAGGCACTCATGGTTTCTTTAATTATTTTAACTTCTATTCCATTTTCTACCCAAAAATCAGCTTGATCTATAGTGGCTTCTGGTAACTCTAAAGAAATAAAATTATATGTGTTAATTCTTCCATTATCATCTTCAATCGAGATCTCACTATTTAGTTCACCCTTAAAATTGTTTCCTATCAGGGTCGCTGAGGAGATTTCCCTATTTTCAATTAATTTTTTGTATTCATTGTAACTAACATTTTTAATTTTTTCATATGATGAAAAGTTACTTGCAATTGAAAAAGCAACTACAACAATAACTATCCAAATGAAAATATTACTAAGGATTGTATTTAAAACTTTATTATCTGGTTTTTTATTTTTCTTATTCATCTTCTAATATGTATATAGATTTTTTATTTCTATGAATCTCATTGTGATCAAGGCCATATCCAACAATAAATTCATTACTAATATTAAAACCTATCCAATCAATTTTCATATTAAAATTATATGCTTCTGGTTTAAAAAATAAAGTTGCTATTTTTAAAGACTTCGGTTTTTTATCATTAATGTATTTGAATAAAAAATTAATAGTATTTCCACTATCAACAATATCTTCCACAATTAAAATATTTTTATTCTTAACATTAAAATTTATATCTTTATTTAATATCAATTCTCCTCTTGATATTCCAACATATGAAGAGATATCAATAAACTCAATTGATAAATCTAATTCAATTTCTCTAACAAGGTCAGCTAGAAAGATAAAAGAGCCTTTTAACACGCAAAGAATTGTTAACTCATTTTGATTTTTATATGCTTTTGTTATTTCTTCACCTAGAATTTTTATTCTTTCTTTTATTTTTTTCTCATTTAAATATTCTTTCATTAATCAATCCTTTCACATGTGATGGTAAGTAGATTATTATAATTAGAATAATTGTTATCAGAGTGAGCTAAGCCTGGGACCCAAACAATTGAATTATTTGAAACAATTACAGGATAGTTTCTTCGCTCAATCTTGTTTATTTTTTTATCATTGAACAACTTCGAAACTAACTTTTTATGATTATGAGATATTCTATAAAAATCTCCATCTAGCCATTTTCTAATATAAAGACCTTCATCATATTTTTTCTTTGGAACAATAAAAATATTTTTATTTAATTTTATATTATCATCTGAACTGTAAGGATTCAATGAAAAGCAATAATTATGCCAAGAAACTCCATCAGTTATTTTATTACAGTAAACAGATTCTGGTATATTGTATATTTTAATAAAATCGTTAGATAAATATATTATAATTCTATTATTAATCAATTTATATATGTCATTTTTGTCGGATATGATTAAAGTTAATAATTCAGACCAAAACATTTGAGACTTAGAGCAGAAAATCTTATAGTGACTATTTATTGAAGCCTGAATAAATAGTTTTAATTCGTAGATACTCAATTTTGATGCAAATTCTCTTTCGATTAAAATATTGCTTTTAAAAAATATATGCTTATTTAAACATTTTTTATAATATTCAATTGAATCTTTATATTTAGAAAAGTTAACTTCATAGCAATTAATTATTTTTAATAAAATTTTATCACTTAATTTTGGTAAAATTTCATGTCTAATTTTATTCCTTCGAAACTTTACATCCTTATTGGTCGGATCTTCAATAAAATTATATTTTTTTTTATTAAATTTTTCTTCTATTTCATTTCTATACATATTTGAAAGAGGTCGAAATATAAAATTATCATTTTTATTGAACGGAATAGCTGTATAATCATCAGAAGGATAGTTTTTCATCAATAAAGTTTCAATCAAATCATTTTTATTATGTCCTAAAAGAATATGATCATATTTATCAATAGATGAAATCGATTCGAACAAATTATATCTAATTTTTCTTGCTTCATTTTCGAAATTTTTATCTGATGATATTTCTACAGATTTATAATAAAATTTATGCTTGTTTTTAATTGCAAGATGCTTACATAAATGATATGCATTAATAGATTGATTACTAGAATTATAGTTTACATGTACTATTGCTATATCCGATGGTTTTAAATATTTTTTAGTAGCAACCAAATGATACATATAAATACTATCAATGCCACCAGAAATAGCCATAAGCAATCTTTTATTTTTTAGTTCATATAAAGTCATTTAATAGCTCTTTACTGAATAATATATAAGCTACCGTCAATGATTAATTAAACTTCATCAAAGAAATAAGGCTTAAGGCATTGAATTTTCTCTTCATATGAATTTGGGTACATAAACCACTCGGCTATTGATATTGAACTCAAAAGTGAATTTCCATCTTGAGGAGTAAAACAAAATCCAGTAAATTCTGTACCATTTTTTAGATTTAAAGATGGTTTCGAAATCACTGTTTGATTTAATATTCTACCAAAATGACCGTGATCTCTTCCAAAAGAAAAAACTTCACATGAGTTAATTTTGTCTGTAAGAGATATTCTATCATTTGCTTCAAGTTTTTCTAGAATATTCTCCATAGAAGTTTCTCTTTTTAGGTTCATTGAAAAGTGAAGAATGTGCATATATTGAGAGTTTACCTTCATTGCTGATGAGAATAAAGGTAAGTTTAAATTTCTCGTTTTAAATAGTAATGCAGCGTCTCTTGCATGATGAGTACCATACTCTGCATCTTTATGTGAACCTACTTCTGGTGCAGGTATAAATTTTCCAGATTGACTTACATCATTAGCCCTTCTTATTAATAAAAATCTACCATCTATCAAATTATCTTCACCTTCTGAAAGAGCAATAGTATCAACAAGAGTTGATAAATTATGTGTATTGCATGACACAACTTGAATAAATTGATCTTTACCTTTTACTAAAGTCTGATCATTAATCCCTCTAGCATATGGTTTTCCAAATCCAAATTCGCTACCTTGAGCAACAAATCCAAGTGTATTATTAGAAAATTTATTATAGTATTTGACTTTATTATCATGACCATATCCTGAAGGAGTGCAATCAATGACAACTGAAGCTCGTTCAATAGCTTCCTCTGTAGTATATTCAGGTTTCAAACCAATAGCTTTAAAGCCTTCAAACTTATCACTATGAGTTGATAGTCTTGCCCCTCTCTTAGTTAAATTTATAACTTTTGACCTATCTGTCGTTAAGGGGGTGTTTTTATGAAAAGTAACGTGATCTATTCCTAGTTGTTCTTTAAAATCACATAGCAAGCCAATTAATGGCTCTCCAATTGTTCCAGTACCTACAACGTGAACTATTTTTTTTGACATTTTAATTTGCTCCTTAATTAGATGTCATACTCTACGTTATCAATTAAATATAATAAAAGACTATCTAAATCCTTATTTTTTACATGTTCAATCTGCTCATCAGCCTCTGTTCCTAAAGTAAATATTTCTTCGATAGTATTTAGTACGTCGCTATTTCCCAGATCAGCTAAGGAAAGATGTATAGAATCAATCATTTTATAAATGTAGTCTTTCATTGTTAATCTAGTTCCATCAAAACAATCAGTAATAGGAACATCAAAATCAAATCTCATTGATTTCCAGAATGTATCATTTAATATTTCATAATTCATATCTTCTAAATTGTTATTATACGTTACCATAGTATCATAAGAATGGACAAGTGCTTGAACTAATGCTATAAGCATTTTTGTTCTTTTTAAAGAGCGCTGAACATCACATATTCTATACTCTAAAGTTCCATAATCTAGGTGTGGTCTAATTTTCCACCATATTTGCCTAGGTTTTTGTATTGAATTAGTATCTATTAATGTATTTACTAAATTATAATAAGAGTCAAAAGATTCAATTTTAACGGGAATATTAGTCCTTGGGAATGCTCCAAATTGCATGCTTCTTGAAGATTTAAAACCTGTATTTTCCCCTTCAAAAAATGGCGAATTACAGCTTAAAGCTAGAAGAGCTGGAATCCAACGTCTGGTTGCATTAGTTATTTTAATTGCTCGTTCTGGGTCATCGACTGATATATGAATATGAGTTGAAAAAGTTATATTACGTTTTGCATAAAATTTTAATTGATCTGCAACCCAATTGTATGATGAATTATCAACAAATTTTTGATTAACTGCCATAGCTTTAGGATGAGTCCCACTTATACCAATCTTAAAATTATTTATTTCGCCAATATTTTTTAATTCTATCCGATTTTTTGAAAGTTCAACAATTGCCGAATCCACATTATCGCAAATTGGAGTATTTGTTTCAATTTCTGATAGTAGTAACTCATATGAATATCTATCTTTATTAGATACAGAAGTCATTATCTCATTTGCTTTATTTACAAGCTCACCATTATTAGGATCGCAAATCATGAACTCTTCTTCAACCCCAATACTATAATTTCGTTTTTGCTTAAAAATTTTTTTATATTTTTCTATACTCATTTCTATATACTGATGTTCTCTGTCCACTCACCATAGACGACTTTCATCGCATCAACTATTTCTCCTAAAGTGGCATATTCTAAAGAAGCTTCTATAATTGGATACATCACATTTTCTCCATTTTCAGCAGTTTTGGTTATTTGTTTTAATAGTTGATCTACTTTTTGATTATTTCTTTCTTTTTTTACTTTATTTAGCCTTTCAATTTGCTCTGATTGTACCTCTGATCTTATTTCTAAAATTGGAATATCAACTTCTTCATTTTCTTTTATAAAGGAATTTACACCAACAATAAATCTTTCCTTTTTGTCTACTTTTGCTTGATAGTCAGATGAAGCTTGAGAAATTTCACGTTGAAAATATGAGTTTTCGATTGCTTCAACAACTCCACCTTGACTATCAATTTTATCAAAGTACTCATAAGCTTCCTTCTCTAATTCATTTGTGAGATTTTCAATAAACCACGAACCTCCCAATGGGTCCACTGTATTGGTAACTCCTGATTCATAAGCAATTATTTGCTGACTTCTTAAAGCAATTTCTGCTGCTTTCTCGGAAGGGAGGGCTAAAGTTTCATCCATAGAATTGGTATGGAGTGACTGTGTTCCTCCTAAGACGGCCGCTAAAGCTTGTAAAGATGTTCTTGTAATATTGTTTTCAGGTTGTTGAGCAGTAAGAGAAAAACCTGCCGTTTGGGTATGGAACCTCAGCATTAACGATTTTGGATTTTTAGGATTGTATCTTCTTTTCATTTCCTTGGACCAAATTCTTCTGGCTGCTCTAAATTTTGCTATCTCTTCAAAGAAATCTAAGTGTGAATTAAAAAAGAATGAAAGGCGAGGAGCAAAATCATCCACATTCATTCCCGCTTGAATACAATTATCAACATAACAAAAACCATTAGCTAATGTGAATGCTAATTCTTGAGCTGCCGTTGACCCAGCCTCTCTTATATGATATCCACTAACTGATACAGTATTGTACTTAGGAACATTTTCACAACAATATTGTATCATATCTGTAATTATTTTTATAGATTCATTTGGAGGATATATCCATTCTTTTTGAGCAATATATTCTTTTAAAATATCATTCTGCAATGTTCCATTTAATTTATCCAAATCAATATTATTCTTTATGGCTAATGCAATATAAAAACCAAAGATAATAATCGCAGGTCCATTAATTGTCATAGAAACACTAACTTTAGATAAATCAATACCATCAAATAGTACTTCCATATCTTTCAATGATGATATATTCACACCACAATGACCTACTTCTCCATCAGATATTGGGTGATCAGCATCATACCCCATAAGTGTTGGCATATCAAATGCGGTAGATAAGCCTGTCTGACCATTATCCAATAAAAATTTGAATCTCTTATTTGTTTCTTCAGGAGCACCAAAACCAGAAAATTGTCTCATTGTCCATAACTTTCCTCTATACATATTAGGATGTATACCTCTTGTATATGGATATGATCCAGGATATCCTATTTCTTCTGATATATCATTATCTGAATAAAGTGGTTCAATTTTTCTACCAGAAGCTGAATCAAAAGAATATTCTCTAAATTTTGATTTTTTATATGCTTTTAACCATTTTTCTTTTTTATCGTTCATTTAATATTATTTTTTATATAATTAATTAAAGATTCATCATCTAATTCTGCTATTTTTAGCAATTCAGTTCTTGTTCCATGTTGAATAAAGGTATCTTTAATTCCTTTATTGAACACCTTAATAGGCTTATTTTTTTTAGAAATATATTGTAAAACTGAAGAACCAAAACCTCCTATAATACTTCCCTCTTCAAAAGTGAAAATATATTCATGATCTTCAATTAGACTATCTATCATTTTTTTATCTAAAGGCTTAATGAATCTTGAATTTACAACGGTAACATCAATTCCTATATGGCGTGAAACTTCATCTTTTATTCTAATACATGGTTCAACCATACTTCCGGTTGCTAATAAAGCTACTTTTGAGCCTTGTTCCAATTTCTCCCATTGGCCAATTTCTATGTAATTTTGTGAATTATTTATATTGTAAAATGAGCATTTTCCTTTAGGATATCTAATTGCGAATGCCTTGCCAGATAAAATTCCAGTATAAATTAAGTTTGAAAGTTCATTACCATCTTTAGGTGCAGATATTACTATATTGGGTAATGAGTTTAGCATTGAAATGTCAAATACGCCATGGTGAGTTGGACCATCTGGACCTACAAGTCCTGCTCTATCCATACAAAATACAGCGGGTAAATCTTGAAGCAAGATATCATGCATAATTTGATCATAAGCTCTTTGCATAAACGTTGAATAAATTGTAATAACTGGGACTATACCTTCTGTTGATAAACCAGAAGCATATGTAACTGCATGTGATTCTGCAATTCCAACATCTATATATTTATCTGGATATTTTTGACAAAATTCTTTTATTCCTGTTCCAATATCCATGGCTGCTGTAATGCATTTAAAATTATTATTATCAGGATTTGCTTTAATTAAAGATTTACCTACAATCTCTGAATAAGATACTCCAGCGCTATTATCTTTTTTGATTCCTGAAAGACTATAATATTTTATTGAATCTTTTTCGGCTTTTGATGATTTTATTCCTTTTTTTGTAAAAACATGTAGAATAATTGGTGATTTGATTTCTTTAACACTATTGAACACTTTTACCATTTCATCAATATCATGACCATCAATTGGTCCGATATATCTGATACCTAGCTCTTCGAATAAGATACCTGGAGTTAAGAAGCCTTTAATACCCTCTTCAGATTTCCTTAAAAATTTTCTAATTGTATCAGATATGACTGGAATTTTTCCACTTATATCCCATATATCAGATCTTATTTTATTGTAAGTAGGGTTGGTTATAATTTTACTTAAATACTTAGAAAGAGCTCCGACACTTGCAGATATTGATTTGGAGTTATCGTTAAGAATTATTGTTTGTTGAGTTCTATGAAAACCTAGATTATTCATAGCTTCATAAGCCATGCCACCTGTCATTGCTCCATCTCCAATGATAGAAACTACATTAAAATCTTTATTATTGTAATCTCTTGCATGAGCAATGCCCAGAGCTGAAGAAATGGAAGTAGTTGAATGACCAGCACCAATTGCATCGTGAACTGACTCACTTCTCTTCAAAAAACCACTTATTCCATCTTTCTGTCTTAATGTTTTAAAGCTGTCTCTACGACCTGTTAAAATTTTATGAGCATATGCCTGATGTCCAACATCCCATACTAATTTATCATTTGGGGAGTCATAGCAATGATGAAGTGCGACAGTTAAATCTACGACTCCAAGTGGAGAAGAATAATGTCCTCCATGCTCTTCGATTGTATCTTTGATTAATTCAGATACTTCATTAGATACTATTTGCAATTCTTCAATTGAAAGATTTTTTAAATCTTTTGGTGAATTAATTTTTTCTAACATGATTCTACCATATTTAAAAAATATTTATGAATTCTGATATCATTAGAAAGTTCTGGGTGAAAAGTAGTACCAAGAAGATTTCCTTGCCTTACCATTACAGGACTATTATTTATTGATGAAAGAATATCGACATTTGAAGAAACTTTGTTAATTTTTGGTGCTCTTATAAATATTCCTTTAAATGTTTTGTCAAATTCTTTTATTTTGAGATCTGAGATAAAAGAATTAACCTGTCGACCCCAAGCATTTCTTTTAATAGATATATCAATTTTTTCAAATGATCTAACTAACTTATTATCCTCAATGGTCTTCGAAAGTAGAATAAGACCTGCACAAGTTCCATAAACAGGATATTTACTAATGAATTTTTCCAATGGCTCATAAAGTGATTGCTTTATAATTAATTTTGATAGAACAGTTGATTCACCTCCAGGAATTATTAAACCATGCAAATTTGATAAATCATCGCTGTACCTTACATTGACTGGCTTTACTCCAATTGATTTTAAAAGATGCATATGTTTAAAAAAAGCACCTTGAAGTGAGAGAACACCAATATTCAATTACCAACCTCTATTTTGTAGCAATTCTTCTTCAGGAATTTGAGATATTTCTATACCTTCCATTGCCTCTTTTAAATCCATAGATATTTCAACTAATTTTTTTGGATCATCGAAATAAGTGGTTGCTTCAACAACTGCCTTAGCTCTATTCTTAGGATCAGAAGATTTAAATATTCCAGAACCAACAAAAACAGATTCAGCACCTAAATGCATCATTAATGCTGCATCTGCAGGTGTAGCTATTCCACCTGCACTAAAATTAGGAACTGGAAGAGCCTGGTCTTTCGCTACTTGATTCACCAATTCAAAAGGAACATGAACTTGCTCTGAGTATTGTTTTAATTGATCTTCATTGTAGCTTCCTAATTCAGTGATAGTTCCGGTTATACTTTTCATATGAGTTACCGCTTCAACAATATTTCCAGAGCCAGCTTCACCTTTTGTTCGCATCATTGCAGCTCCTTCATTAATTCTTCTCAAAGCTTCACCTAAGTTTCTCGCACCACAAACAAAAGGTACCTTAAAATCATTTTTATAAATGTGATGTTCATTATCAGCTGGAGTTAAGACTTCACTTTCATCTATGAAATCAACCTCTAAAGCTTCTAAGATTTTAGCTTCCAGAATATGACCGATTCTAACCTTGGCCATAACTGGAATTGAAACAGTTTCTTGGATTTCTTTGATCATATTCAAACTAGACATTCTTGCAACTCCACCATCTGCTCTAATATCAGCTGGAATTCTCTCCAAAGCCATTACTGCAACAGCACCAGCATCTTCAGCGATCTTTGCTTGTGCTGGATCGGTTACATCCATTATAACACCACCTTTAAGCATTTCTGCTAAACCTACCTTTAATTCAAAACTATTTTTTTTCATAAGTTTAACTTTTCCTTTATTTCATGTATTTTATTTTCAACACCTTTAATTAGATAATCTGGTGTAGATGCACCAGCACTAATTCCAACCGACTTAACATTTTCAAACCATTCAATTTCAAGATCAGAAGCACAAGTAACTTGAAAAGTATTTTTATTTCTTTGCTTAGCTAACTCTGTCAATCTCTTAGAATTCGCGCTTGTGAATGATCCGATTATTATCATTAAATCAGATGTTTTAGCTAAATCTTTTATTTGTTCATGATTCCTTTTAGTAGGAAAGCAAATTGTATTAATAAATCTAATATCTACGATTCTCATCATTAGAGCATTTATTATCTCTTGCACATTTTCAATCATCTGAGTTGATTGAGATACAACTCCAATCTTTCTTGTACGTTTCAAGGAAGAAACTTCTTCTTTGGTAGATATAATTGTTGGATTTTTAACTTGATCAGCAATTGCCATTACTTCATCATGACCATGGTCTCCAATAATTACAATTTTTCGACCTTCATCTTCCAGCATCTTAACCTCACGATGAATTTCATGAACAAGCGGACAAGTTGCATCAATTATATTTAAATTCTTTTTCTTTGCGTTTTTCCATGTATCTTGAACTGTACCATGTGCTCTTAAAAGAACAGGTTTATCTTTTGGGATATCATCCAATTTATCTACAACTTTTGCTCCAGCTTCTTCCAAATCCTTAACAACGTTTTCATTATGAACAATATCTCCAAGCATATACACTTCACCATGTTTATCTGCTGCATCATAAGCAAGATTAACAGCATCTCTTACTCCAAAACAATAACCTGAACTTTTTGCAATAGTAATTTTCATTTTATTATTTTTGGCAAAGTTATACCAACTTGTTTTAAATATTTACCACTCTTATCTTTATAAGATACTTCACAATCTTCATCTGATTCAAAAAATAACACTTGGCACAATCCCTCATTTGAATATATTTTTGCTGGTAAAGGAGTTGTATTAGAAATTTCTAAAGTTACATAACCTTCCCACTCGGGTTCAAATGGAGTAACATTAACAATAATACCACATCTAGCGTAAGTTGATTTTCCTACACAAATAGTAAGTATTTTTCGAGGAATTTTAAAGTATTCAACGCTTCTTGCTAAAGCAAAACTATTTGGAGGAACAATGCATACATCACCCTTAAAATCAACAAATGAATTTGCATCAAAGTTTTTTGGATCAATAATACTGTTATTTACATTAGTAAATATTTTATACTCATCTGCAACTCTTATATCGTACCCATAAGAAGAGACTCCATATGATATGGTGCCAGATTTAATCTGCTCGTCTGTAAAAGGAAATATCATATCATTCTCCGAGGACATCTTTTTTATCCACTTATCACTTTTAATTGCCATTATTTATTTTCCTATTACACTCATTTAATATTTTTTCAATTGAACTATTTAAATCATTCTTTTTTATTTTACATCCTGCGGCAAAGTAATGGCCGCCTCCACCAAATAGGCCCGCTATATCATTAATTGAATATTTTCCATCTGATCTAAAACTTATCTTATATTCATTTTCCCTTTCGGTTATACAAAATGCTATTTCAACCCCTTTAATCCCTCTTATAAATTCACTGAAACCATCTGAAGCTGTATGGTTTGAATTTGTTTTAGTAAACATTGATTCTGATATTACTGCATAAGCAACTTGCCCATTATTAAACATTTTAATACTGTCAATTAATTCTGCCTTTAATTTAATTTTAGATAGGCTGATATTTTCATAAATATTTGAAAAAACATGATTTGGATTAATTTTAGACTTCAGCAGATGTGCTGCCATTAAATGAGACTCACTTGTGACTGATGAATATCGAAAAGATCCTGTATCATTTACTAGGCCAGAATATAAAGCGAGTGCCATTTCATGTTCTAGTGGCTTTTCTGCAAGACCTAATTCATTTAGATAAATCCATATCATATACGTAGTAGAAGGAGATTTAGTATCGACAATTGATAGTTCATACATTGAGTCATCTTTAAGGTGATGATGATCAATATTCACAGATTT
>Ga0163109_10003011_pt1 | contig 12909 bp, 19 predicted proteins | sample CRUFie1St13metaG_FD_108704 | JGI IMG/M metagenome (GOLD analysis project Ga0163109, IMG submission 108704) | Marine microbial communities from the Costa Rica Dome - CRUD Field 142mm St13 metaG | ecosystem: Environmental > Aquatic > Marine > Oceanic > Photic zone | place: Costa Rica: the Eastern... | reverse complement strand
ATACGTGACAAGATAACAGGATTTGTACAAACCATGCCCTTTGGTGACTTTAAGATTGTACTGCTAGATGAGGCAGACTATATATCGCCAAATGGACAAGCGGCACTGCGTGGAGTTATGGAAACCTATCATGCAAGTGCAAGATTTATCTTAACTTGTAACTATCCAAACAGAGTTATTCCTGCGTTGCATTCAAGATGTCAAGGTTTTCATATTGAGAAAGTAGACAAAACAGAATTTACTGCAAGAGTTGCAACTGTATTGGTTGCTGAAAATGTTGAAATAGACATTGAGATATTGGACACCTATGTACGTAGTACCTATCCAGATCTACGTAAGTGTTTGAACTTGTGTCAAATGAATAGCACAGATGGCCGACTTGCAAACGTAAAAGGTGATGAAGGTGGGTCTGATGATTGGCGTGTTGATGCAGTAAACTTGTTCAAAGCAGGCAAGATTATAGAAGCAAGAAAACTTATGTGTGCAACTGTGCGTCCAGAAGAAATGGAAGATGTGTTTCGTTGGATGTATGACAACTTGGAATTGTTTGCAACAACTCCAGAAGGACAAGACAGTGCTATAATGGCAATACGTACAGGACTGGTTAATCACAGTTTTGTAGCAGATCCAGAAATTAATCTAAGTGCAACAATGGTGGAGCTAAGTCAGATCAATGGGTGAAGTATTACAATTTAAACCAAAAGAAACAGTGCATATATTAAAGTTTACTGCACCACGTCCTCTCAAAATGCGAAAGACTGGTAAGGAACGTATCAGTGTAGAACTGCATAAGGTAGATGAATCACACGGTTTAGGCCAAGCATGGGTGCCGGCTACAAACAAAAGACTTGCACAAGAAAAACTCAGTGCTATGATTGAGGTCTTAGAATTCTTAGATGATTGATGCACTCCATAAAATTTGGAACATTAAAAACGTCGAAGGTGACGAGTTCACAGGATATGAAAGTGTCTACGATCAACTAGATGCTTTTGATAAAGCACAATATGATAGAGATCCCAAAGGTGTAATAGATAAAGTATACGAGATATATCGTAGTATTAATCTTGTGCCAATTATCTACTTCTCACACAAAGGTTTGGTTGAAGCAGTACGTAAGTTTAGCAAACTTAATTATAACAATGTAGATAACGGCACTATTGGATTGGGCAACAACAGAGGGCAAACAATCAACAGATTTTTGTTTCCCAATATGATGACTGCAGAGCCAAAAGGAAGAGGATCAAACAGTCTAAAGGATAGGTTCTTTGATGAACGCAAACTTAAACGTGCAATACGTATCTGTTTTGAATTTAGGACTGGAGATAGATTACTGAGACCAACACAGATTAGAACTGCACTTGAATTGGTTACAGGCGAAAATGTTACAAACTTTAAAGCACAAAATGCAAAAGCAATAGTAGAACATTTGTGTCCTGTGCTTTGGGGTAGAGTGTATGATTACAGTTGTGGATATGGCGGCAGGTTACTAGGGATAGGCAGTAGTAATTTTAAGTATGATTACATAGGTGTAGAACCTAATACAGAAACAGTAAAATATTTGAACTATTTAAACAACATTATAGAAGAAGCAACAGGTGTACGAGGCACTATAGTACAAAGTGTAAGTGAAGAATATCAACCTGAGGACATTGATTTAGCATTTTCAAGTCCTCCCTATTTTAACTTGGAGAAGTATAGCAATGAAGAAACACAGTGCATGGTCCGCTACAGAACCGAAGACGAATGGTTTGAAGGATATGTTGTTCCGACTATGGAAAATATTTACAGAGGGCTCAATCGAGAGGGAATATTCGCAACGAATATCGCCGACTATAAATCGTACGACAGAAAAGAACCCTACAAAGTCACAGAACGTTGGTGCGAGAATGCTAAAAGAATAGGCTTTGAGCATGTTGAAACTATTAAAATGATGCTGAACACACGTCCTGGTGTAGGTAACGACAGAAAACAAGGCAGAGAAAAGTGGGAGGGTGTATATGTCTTTAGAAAAAACTAAACCAACTGATTACATGAGAACTGTACAGAATTATCCTGTAGAAGGTGTAAACTTTTATGATGTAAACAGTTTGTTTGCACAACCAACATGGAATCAAGTGGCCGCTGAACTATCAATTGAGGTACAACAAAGATACAATCGCAACGGTGACATTTCGCACATTGTTGGTATAGAAAGCAGAGGCTTTGTGGTTGGATCAGTACTGGCAAGTCAAATTGGTGTGCCATTTGTAATGGTACGTAAAAAAGGCGCCAAGTATCCAGGTAGTTTATTGCAGGAAACATATGCACTTGAATACGGCGAAGATACACTTGTACTGCAAGAAGGTCTGCTAGGACATGCTAACAGAGTGCTTATTGCCGATGACTTGGTTGCAACCGGAGGTAGTATGTTGGCAACAAAACGACTAGTTGAACAAGCAGAAGCACGAGTGGTTGGTTTTGTAAGTATTATTAATCTAGCCTATCTCAACACCGATGATATGAAAAGTCAATCACATATAACTCAGGAGGAGATAACAAAATGAATACCGACGTAAAAGCTCGTATGCAAGAACTGTGCCAGCCTATAGAACAACAAATACTAATGTGCGATAGCAAAGAAGATATACTGATGATGGCATGTGCCATGCTACAACATGTGAAAACCATGATGGATTCACAGATTGGTGTTGCAGGAAGAAAACAAATCATAATGGAGGCAAACAATGACTGAAAAATTTAACTGGCCAAGAATGCACAAGGATGAAGAACACATAGAAAGAGAAGCACAAACCTGTGTAGAAGAAGCGATACTTAGGCACTATGAAATTGAAGACATTGCAGAACTTACTGAAGCACAATGGGAAGAAATACATGCTTGGCAAGAAGAAAACGTTAGCGAATATTCGCCAATGAATTTAGGATTTAGCGATACGTACAACATCTGGGAAATGCAAAATGAATAAGTATCAAATTTGGTATGAGCCCAGAATGGAAGATCCAATTGCAATGTGGGATTTTCAAACACTAGAACAAGCTCAAGAACAAATGCAATTTATCAAGCAGGAAAATCCAAAAGCATATCAATTTCATTATATTTGGGATATAGAAAATAAGATTATAATCGCTGATAATTCTAACCAAAATGATGAAAAAGGTTGACATAATCCTTTTCCTGTGTTATTGTAAAGTATAATAACAAAAAGGAAGAATATGTTTACAATACAAACTGAAAGATTAGCAATTGAACACTACGTTAAGAACAACAACGTAGATGATTTTGTATACGAAGATGCAGTAGGTTTTGAAGCATTAGATTATTACTTAACCATGCATGATTCAGTAATGCTAGAGTTTATATGTGCTTACTTGGATCAGCAAAACGGTATAGCAACACCGTATCCAAAGTTGCCGATGACAATATAGATAGAAAGATGACGATGAGATATAAAAAATACGAAAAAACAATACTTACAGATTGCGATGGAGTCCTACTAGATTGGGAGTGGGCATTTAATTGTTGGATGATACAACATGGATTTGAAACTACAGAAGGATACCAGTTCAAATATGATATGGCAGAACGTTACGGTATTACAAAAGAACAAGTTAAAAAACTTATAAAACAGTTTAATGAAAGTGCCGCAATAGGCTTTCTTCCAGTACTGAGAGATGCTATGTACTGGGTCAAGAGACTACATGAACAACATGGTTACACATTTGTTTGCATAACAAGTCTAAGTCTAGATGAAAATGCATACAAACTAAGAGAAATGAATCTACAGAAAATGTTTGGTAAAACTGCATTCAGCAAACTGATATGTTTAGATACAGGTGCAGACAAAGATGAAGCACTTAGCAAGTATGCAGGTTCAAACTGCTATTGGTTAGAAGACAAGCCAGAAAATGCAACTGCTGGTTTGAGATTTGGACTACGTCCGATACTGATGGAACATGGACACAACATGAATGCAGATGTTGACTATCCAATAGTTAAGAATTGGTTAGAAGTTTACAAAACTGTAACACAATCGTAACAAAACTGTAACATTTATAGTCTTAAATAACCAGTAGACAACATTAACAACAAGAGGACATTATGGACCAACTCACACTATGGATGGCACTAGGCTTTTTATTTGCTGGCTATTCAGTTATTGCTAATGATAGTGTACAAACACTAGGTACTTGGATAGCAAGTAACAATCAAAGATTTCATTGGACTATATTATGGGGAGCAAGTAGCACAATCCTACTTTGGTGTTTATGGTATGGTTGGTATACTAACGGTGGAGATATAAGTTATGGTAGACTTACAAAGATACCATTTCAAGAAATACAATGGTATCATGCGGCGGCACCATTAGTGCTATTAATTTTAACAAGGATAGGCGTACCAGTTAGTACGTCTTTTTTAGTTTTAAGTGCCTTTGCAAGTACATTTGTACTAGAAAAGATGCTGGTAAAATCAATTATGGGATATGCAGTAGCAGGTGTATTTGCTTATGTGTTATGGATACTTGTAGCAAGAAGACTAGATGAACGCAATGATCCAGTAAGAGAAGATAGAAAAAAGTGGTGGCGTATAGGACAATGGATTACTACAGGCTTTTTATGGTTTACATGGTTAAGTCATGACGTGGCAAACATAGCAGTATTTTTACCAAGAGCAGTGCCGTGGGATATGATGATAGGTGTAAGTTTAGTATTTGTGTTAGGCTTAGGATTTATGTTCCGTGAAGGCGGAGGTAAGATACAAAAGATTGTATTGGAAAAGCAACACACTAGATATGTACGAAGTGCATGTATTATTGATGGTGCATATTTTTTATGCTTATGGTTTTTTAAAGAACTAAACAATATTCCAATGTCAACTACTTGGGTATTTGTTGGATTGCTATGCGGTAGAGAACTAGCAATAAGCACAATGAGCAACGGATCATATAGATTAAAGAATGTGTTTCCTATTGTAGGAAGAGACTTTATGAAGATGATGATAGGCTTGGGTGCAAGTTTAGGAATAGTACTAGCAATACACTATGTAATAGTTCCAAACGGCTTGTAAAATTACACAATATCGACGTTGTTGCTAAATAAACGAACGACAACAGCGTCGATATTTTTTTGACTTAAATTTTTTTTGACTAAAGGAAACAAAAATGACACAACTAATCGAACCAAGCAAATTTACTTCCACAGTTGGCCTTTTAAGGTCATTTTTTTTGGAAAAAGGTTTTCTTGAAGTACACACACAAAACAGATTGAGCATACTGGCCGCATGCGAAGATCCATTCAATGTAGCAACCTACAACTATGCTGGCCAAGTATGGCCACTACCACAAACCGGCCAAATGTGGTTAGAACATGAATTACTAAGTCAGCCCTCAGCAAAGGGCTTTTTTTGTGTCTCCACGTCCTATAGACAAGAGCCAAATGCAATACCAGGAAGACATGATATAATATTTCCAATGTTTGAATTTGAATTCCCAGGCGACATAAACGATCTTAAGAAGATGGAATATGAACTATGTGAATACTTAGGATTTCCAAAGCCTACTGAAAAGACTTATGCTGAATGGCAGAAGCACTTTGGTTTAGCAAGTGATTATGAAATGACTGCCGAAGAAGAGGGCAAAATGTACGACGAGTTTGGTGCCGCTATGATCACAGACTTTCCTGAAATGACATCACCGTTCTGGAACATGAGTAGATATCCAGGCGAAACAGAATCTAAAAAGATAGATGTAATACTTGGTGGTATGGAAACAATTGGATCAGCAGAACGTAGCACAGACGTAGACATGATGAGAGATACTTTCCATACAATTACAGAAGGTGCTTATAGCGAACTATTATACAAACTATTTGGCAAAGAACGTGTAGAAGCAGAACTAGAAGAGTTTCTTAAGTTTGACTTCTTTCCAAGAGTTGGTGGCGGTATTGGTATGACAAGAATGATTGCTGCCTTAGAAAAGCACAATGCAATAGCCAAGGCAGCTTAGTTTATTCTGGGGTGGTGAAATTGGTAAACACGTACGGCTGTTAACCGTATGGTTGAATGTACTGCAATATATTTAACCTTGTAGGTTCGACTCCTACCCCCAGAGCCAATTTTTAAGTTGCATAAATCTCCAATACTGTGTCAATAATTGGATGTCTTTGTATGTCACGATTGTGCATATAACAAACAGTCAACCCATCACGTTGTGTTTCTAGCCTTTTACACAAGTCTATTAGTCCATTGTTGTTTACAGTTCGATCTGTTTGTTCAACGTCTCCAGTAATTACTACTTTACTATTTTCACCTATACGTGTCATTAACATCTTCATTTGACTAGGTGTTGCATTTTGCATTTCATCTGCAATTATCCAAGAGTTCTTGAATGTACGTCCTCTCATAAAAGCCAATGGTGATATCTCAATGGTTTGTTCTTGGATCATGCGAGCTACTTCTTTTGTAGTATAGAATTCACGTAGCACATCAAATAATGGTCGTGTCCATGGCTCCATTTTTCTATTTAGATCGCCAGGAAGAAAGCCATGCTTTTCATCATCTACTCCTACAGCTGGTCGAGTTAGTACAAGACGTTCACACACTCCATCTCTAAATGCTTTGATGGCCGCTAACATTGCAAGATAGGTTTTACCAGTACCCGCAGGACCAGTTGCCACAGTGATACTGGTATATGGATCTAGCAGGCTCAGTATTAGTTTTTCTTGATTTGGTGACTTCGGAAGAAGTTGAATGTGTTTGCGTTTTAGTGCTTGGTTGAAATTTATTGTGTTGTCTTGTTGTAGTTGTCTTTGATATTTTGCTTTGCGTTTCGCTCGAGACATTGTATCTCCTAGGTTGGTTAAAGGTTATCGCTACCCACATTAATATTTAAATCAATATTAGATAAGAAATACTGTGTTTAAAGTTTAACATCGGATCGCTAAATAAACTAGCAACGACTACAAGCACTAACTATTACTATGCAAAATAGTATATTAGTATGGTGTGGCGATAGCTGGACCAAGGGTGCTGAATTACCAAGACATCAAAAAAAATCTCACAGCTTTGCAGGTTTGGTATGCAAAAACCTGTCTATGCGGCATGTCAACTTTGCACGCCCTGGTTCAAGCATTGGACATCTGGCATACGATGTAGCAAGAATTGTTGAAATAAAACGTCGTACACAATTGCCTGTGATTGCTCTTTTTGGACTGACAATCTATAGTAGGCTTTGTTTAGAAGATGACAACGGAAAAAAACACACTGTAGGACCTAACACCTTTGATGAAGCCAGTTATGTAGATTGGGGTCATCATGTTCTAACTGAAAGTTTTTTACTCAAAGAAGCCTGTTTAACTTTGAGCTGGATTAGCTCTCAATTACAATCAGCAGACATACCTTATGCATTTTATAATATCCTAAGCAGTTTTTATGATTTTGAAAAGTCGCCTTTTAGCACATATCTTGAAAAAAGTGATTGGTTGGTAGATCCTTATTGGAGCACATATGGACATCTATTTGATTTGCCAAAGTTTGACATTAACAAAATAGACATTCTTGAAAAAACTAGTTTTGGAAAACAGCGTCGTAGAGATTTATTCATGCCACTCATGCATCCAAACAAACTAGGACACCAAATGATCGCTGATGCTTTGTTGCCAGATACAAAGAAATTGGCTAAATACACGTAACACAAGAAGTAAGGCTCGACATGTCATTAAATGATTCAGAATTTTTCAAAGATGGTTCCGACTATTGGATGGTTGCAGACAATATCAAAGGCATCTACCTGAGTGATGGCAGTATGCGAGTATTACTTGACTTTGAACGTGTGCTCAATGAACTAGACATATTTGCATTTAGAAACTGGGAACTTGGAGAACTAGTCGCAGGCCCAGAACAAGGTCCATATAAAACTAGTTGCACATTTTTATGGCCAGCAAAACTCATGCCAGACCCAAGAGGTGCAATGCGATTATTACCATTTGATTGTGAAATCAAATGGAAAAAAACCAAGATGAAAGTTCCTGTTAAAATAAAGGATCCAAGCGACTTCAAACCAGGAACTAAAGTTGCAAGACTCGTCGAAAAACCAATTTGGTTGGTAGAAATAATTATGCCAAAGAGTTTGATGACAGACATACGTACAGGTTCAATTGAACTAGAAGATGAAACAGTAGATCTGCAGGATCTCGACGATGCTTACAATGCTGACTTGGATCAACAACAGAGTATGAATGCAGAAGCACAACAAGAAATGGATGCTAATATCGATGTCCAAGTTTAATTTAACAGAAGGTTTAGGCTACAAAGACCTAGCAGGCATGATGAAAAGCACTATCTATATCGATGACTTTTCAAGCAAAATGGGCGATGACGATGAGATAATTGTTGCTAGTTTTTACGTTAGAGATAGGCAAGCCGCAGTAGATTTAATCAATTGGTTTGAAAAAGGCTATGACTTTGTGCTGGACGCAGACATGAGTCCAGGCGAAGTAAAACCTAATAGATATCTAGTGTACGTTGAACTTAAACGCAGAAACTACACAGGTGATAACATTGCCACATTGTTAGATGATTTTAACACACTCACAGAGTATGAAGGTGATGGCTGGACCATGGGCTACCAAGGCAAAGAAATGCCTTTTACTGTAGAACAGTTTAACCTGTTAGTACCAACTAGCCCAAAAACCTATCGTGAACGTGAAGAGTTTGAACTAAACGAAACAAGAGTTGCCGCCGGTATTCCTCCAAAGGCTATATACAACAAAGGCAAAAAAGCCAAAGACATACAGAACTTACTAGCAAACGCAGGACGTTAATGCCCTACAAAAAAGTGATTGCAGTTGGTGACAGCTTCACTCGTGGTGACGAACTGGCCAATTGTCCACAACAACTACACGAATACCTTTTTCCGTTTCAGTATAGTCAATCAACATGGCCAGCACTAATTGCAGAACTGCTCGACTGCGACTATGAATGTTACGCACTTGGAGGTATAGGCAATCAATGGATAAGTTGGAAAACTGCAGGCACAATCGCACAAGATACCCTAGTGATAGTAAATTGGACCTGGTTTGAAAGATTTGATTACGTAGACACAAAAATTGTCAAAAATGTTTGGACAACAACACATCCAAGACATGATGATAAGTTGAATCATTATTTTTATCGTAACCTAGATAGTGATATTTGGAACCTGCATAGAAACTTACAACAGATGCACAGTACTATCTCATTACTTAAACAAAATAACATTGACTTTATAATGACTTGTTTGGATACTGACTACTGTGCTGATTTCGATAATTTTCGGCCACCAGACTCTAATGTATCCGCACATTGGAAAAATTCTATTGAAAATTTACAAGCACAAGTAGTACCGCATATTGTAAATTTTGAAGGTATGAGTTTTCTTGACTGGAGCATACATAAAAATTTTGAACTTGGGCCTAATGGACATCCATTGGAGAAAGCACATGCAGAGGCCGCAAAGTACATAAATATGGCTACAACAAAAGGATGAAAGAATGGACATTGATAAACTTAGAGAAGAAATTGCGTACGATGAAGGATCAGTTAACGAGATATATCTCGACCATCTTGGCCTGCCTACTTTTGGTATTGGTCATTTGGTGCTTGATAGTGATCCAGAGCATGGACAACCGGTTGGCACACCTGTCTCAGAAGATAGATGCAATTCCGCATTCGACCAAGATGTTAAAACAGTGCTTAACGACTGCTCAATACTATATGACGACTTCGATGATCTGCCAGAAGAAGCCCAAAGAATAATCGCAAACATGATGTTCAACATGGGGCGTCCAAGACTTTCTAAATTCAAAGGCATGAAGCGTGGAGTCGACGCAAGAGATTGGAATGCGGCCGCTGATGAAATGGTTGATTCAAATTGGTATAGACAAGTAACAAAACGTGCTGACAGACTTGTTGCAAGAATGAGAGCAATTGACGCCTAATGAGATTTTATGCAGTGCTTATAATACTAGCAGTCCTTGGTGGCTGTGGTTACGGAGTGTATCTCTATTATAAAGATACACAAAAACGCATTGCAACCCTACGAGAGAATGCAGTAAAACTAGAAACCAGTAACAAAAGTCTCACTGCACAAATAGAAGCTATGAAAGCAAATGCAGAAAAACAAGCAAAACTTTCTAAAGAGCTTAAAGACAATTTAGAAAAAGCACGTAAAGCAAACACAGTGATAAAAGATTTGTTAGCAAAAACTGATCTTGTCAAAAACAGTTTGGCAGATCCACTAGCATCAGAGAAACGAATAAATGAAAAAATCGATACCTTTTTTGGTTCTATCGAGTCTGCTACTAAGTAGTTGCTCCATATTACCTGAAAAAGAAGTTGTAACCAAAGTTGAAATATTCAAGCCCACAATTGACATTGTAGATAGGCCAGAGCAACTCACTTTGAAAGATGCTAACATTGTTGTTATTACAGAAAAGAATATCAAAGAAGTCATAGAACGTGTTAAAAATACCCAAGGCACATTTGTAGTGTATGCTCTTGACCCCAAGAGCTTTGAAGCACTTGCAATTAATATGGAACAAATAAAGTTGTACATTGAACAACAAAATAAAATTATTCTGTATTATGAAAAAGCCGTTACCGAAGAACTTGACAAAACTACCAAAAAATAGTACAATATAATATGAATCCTTATTCTACATTAGGCGTATCAAAAGGTGCGACCGCGGAAACAATTAAACGTGCTTACAAAGATCAAGCAAAAAAGCATCATCCTGATCGCGGCGGTGATGCAAGTAAATTTGCTGAAATTACCAATGCTTATGAGATTCTAAGAGATCCTAACAAGCGAGCCTATTATGATAATACTGGTAGCACTGATACAAAGCAAGCATTCAGTCAGCAACAAGGAAGTCCATGGAGTTTTGATGATATCTTTGGGCAGATGTTTAGGCAAAAACGTCAAGCAGAGTCACGAATCAATATCAGTATCAGTTTAAAGGACAGTATCGCAGGTGGCAAACGTGTTATTGGCGTACAAACTCCACAGGGTCAAAGCAGTATTGAAATTGATATTCCCAGAGGCATAGTGCATGGCGAAAGTATAAGATACCCTAAAGCCGCTCCTGGCAACATTGATCTGGTTGTGAACTTTCTGATCAAAGCAGATCCAAAATGGCAACGCAATGGTTTAGACATGCACACTGAAGAGAATGTTGATTTTTGGACATTAATACTCGGAGGTGATATAAAGGTTACTGACGTTATGGGTAAAAGATATGATGTACGTATACCGCCACGCACCAATCCTGGCACAACAATAAGATTAGGAAGTGCGGGTGTTTTTCGAGATAGACACAACCCTGGTGATATATTTGTAAAACTTAAAGCAACCATGCCACGCAACATACCTGAAGAAGTTATTAGCACTATTAAAAAATACATAAGTACTAAAAAATAAGGAGACACATGCAAAATAATCCTGAAATAGAAAGCATTTTAGAACAAGCAAATAAATTAGCAATAAGCAAAAACCATGAGTACGTAACACTTGAACACGTAATGCTAGCCTTGGTTAGACATAAACGTTTTTGGAGATGCCTTGAACAGTATGGCACTTCACCTGAAGCAATTGAACAAGATCTGATTATGTACATTGATAGTCAGGCGGTTTTAGTAAGTGCTAAGGGCAAAGTAAAAGAACCACGTAAAACAAATGCACTTGAACGTGTGTTTAACCGAGCACTAACACAAGTAATGTTTGGCGGAAGACGCACAATGAGCACGATTGATATCTGGCTTGCCATAATGGCAGAATCAAACAGTTATGCAAGTTATTTTATGCTTAAACACGGAGTCACAAAACAGGAATTTGTGATACACTGGCAACAGACATATGAACTGAAAAGCAATGCATCAGATATGCCAGTTGAACATGCAAATGAAATACTCGACGAACACTGTATTAATATCTCACAACTAGCAAAAGATGATAAACTTGAACCAGTGATTGGCAGAAAGAAAGAATTAGAAGAAATTATAACTGTGCTGGCCAAACGTTTCAAAAGCAATGTGCTCATGGTAGGCGATCCTGGAGTTGGTAAAACTGCTATAGCAGAAGGACTAGCAACACGAATCAAAGACAACCAAGTACCCAAGTTTATAGAGAACTATGAAGTGTGGGGGCTAGAAATTGGTAGCCTCCTAGCAGGATCAAAATATCGAGGAGAGTTTGAAGAAAAACTTAAAGATGTTATTGCGGCACTTGAAGCTAAAAAGAATTGTATACTGTTTATTGATGAAGCACACACAATGAAAGGTGCAGGAGCAACTGGTGGTAGCAGTTTGGACTTTGCAAATATGATCAAGCCTGCGATTACAAAAGGCAATCTCAAGGTAATTGCAAGTACAACTTGGGAAGAATTCTACGATAGTTTTGAAAAAGATCGTGCATTGATGCGTAGATTTTATAGAGTCAGCATCGACGAACCAGACAAGGCAACCACAGTTAAAATACTACAAGGATTACGTCCACGACTAGAAAAGTTTCACAGTGTGAACATAGATGAACGTGCTATTACAAAAGCAGTTGACCTTGCCACAAGATACATGAGCGATAAGAAAAATCCAGATAAAAGCATTGATCTTATTGATGCGGCCTGTGCAGTTGAGCGTGTAAAAGATCAAACTGGATTGGTGGTTAGTGAAGAACTTATTGATCTACAGGTTGCAAGAATTGCAAACATACCTGAAACAAAAGTAAGCAGTGATGCCAGTGATAAAGTAAAAGATCTCGAAGTCAATATTAAAGAAAAACTGTTTGGACAGGACAAAGTTGTAGACAGTGTTCTTGAAAGACTATATGTGAACTATGCTGGTATAAGCACACCAAATCGTCCAATGGGTGCATTTTTGTTTT
>Ga0163109_10003010_pt1 | contig 12912 bp, 12 predicted proteins | sample CRUFie1St13metaG_FD_108704 | JGI IMG/M metagenome (GOLD analysis project Ga0163109, IMG submission 108704) | Marine microbial communities from the Costa Rica Dome - CRUD Field 142mm St13 metaG | ecosystem: Environmental > Aquatic > Marine > Oceanic > Photic zone | place: Costa Rica: the Eastern... | reverse complement strand
TTCAAAAATAACCATGTTGTTTATTTATCAAATTATTCTCTCATCTGTTATATTAGTCTCTCCTATTATAGTAATTATTCGAATTATAAGAAATAAAGAAGATAAATTAAGATTTAGAGAAAAATTTTGTTTTTTTTCGCACAAAAGACCAAAAGGTAAATTGATTTGGTTTCATGGCGCTAGTGTTGGAGAAATAATGAGTATTATTCCCTTAATAAACAAATATGAAAAAGACAATAAAATAAAAAATATTTTGATAACCTCCAGTACGGTTAGTTCATCAAAAATTATAGAAAAATTTAGATTTAAAAAAGTAACTCACCAATTTTTTCCAATCGATCATTCTTTTTTAACAAATAAATTTTTAAGATATTGGAAACCAGATATTGCAATTTTTTTAGAATCAGAAATTTGGCCGATGATGTTCATGAGTATAAAAAAACATAAAATACCCTTGATCTTATTAAATGCCAGAATAACAAAAAGAAGTTTTAAAAAATGGTTGAAATTAAAAAATTTTTCTAAATCAATTTTTAGTTTGATTGATCACGCCTACCCTCAAAATATTGAAACTAAATATTTTCTTAAAAAATTAGGTATTAAAAAAATAAAATTTATTGGTAATTTAAAATTTGTTGATCATGAAAGAAAAAATACCGATGTCCTTGAAAAAAAATTATTTAAAAAATTTAAAGGTTATAAGATTTGTGTAGCTGCAAGCACTCATGAACCTGAGGAATTATTTGCAGCGCAAACTCACAAATTGCTTAAACAAAAATATAAAAATATTATTACAATAATTATTCCAAGACATATTCATAGAGTTCATGAAATTACAAATGAATTAAATAGATTAAATTTAAAAACCACAATTCATAGTTCAAAAAATAGAAACCTTAAAGAAACTGATATATATATTGTTGACACTTTTGGGGATTCTAAAAAATTTTATAAAATAGCTACTTCAGTTTTTTTAGGAGGATCTATAGTAGATAAGGGGGGTCAAAACCCTTTAGAGCCTACTAGATATGGTGCAAAAATTTTACACGGTCAATTTGTCTCTAACTTTAAGGAAATATACAAACTTCTCTCTCAACTTAAAATATCAAAAAAAATATCAACTCCAAAGCAATTAGAAAAATCAATAGAATTTAAAAAAAACAAAAAAAACCTAAACAAAATTAAAAAATTAGGAACAATTATATTAAAAAAGACTTTAATAGAATTAAACAGATTTATTTTAAGATGAAATTTAAAAAACCAAAATTTTGGGAAAAAAATCGTTCTAAATTCTTTCCATATTTACTTTTACCAATTTCATATATTTTAAAGATTTTGAGATTTTTAAGTTTTTGCTTACCAAAAAAAGAAAAAAAATTTAACATAAAAACAATTTGTGTTGGAAATATCTATATTGGTGGTACAGGTAAAACATCTTTAAGTTTAAGAATTAATGAAATTTTAAAAAAAAAGAATATCAAATCATGTTTTATAAAAAAAGATTATCCAAATCAAACTGATGAACAAAAAATATTAAGTAATCATGGTAAACTTTTTTTATCAAAAAAAAGAGTTGCTGCCTTAAAGAAAGCTATTAATGAAAATTATGAAATAGCTATTTTTGATGATGGTTTGCAAGATCATTCAATTAAATATGATATTTGCTTTGTGTGTTTTAACGATACTAACTGGGTTGGTAACGGATTTACTATACCGTCAGGACCTTTGAGAGAAAATTTAAATAATTTAATAAAATACAAACATGTATGTATAAACGGAAATATGGAAAATTTAGATATTATCAAACATCAAATAAATATAATTAATCCTAACATTAAAATTCATTTAGGTGAATACGTGCCAACAAATTTAGAAGAGTTTGATTTATCTAAAAATTATTTAGCTTTTTCAGGAATTGGAAATCATCAGTCTTTTATTAAAATGCTTAAAAATTATAATATAAAGGTTATTAATGATATTGAATTTCCTGATCACTATGAATATTCTGATGAAGAAATTCAAAAGTTAATTTCAATTGCAAAAAAATATTCAGCAAAAATCATAACAACAGAAAAAGACTTAAATAGAATTGATGTCCAAAAATTCAATGAAATAAAAATTATAAAATCAAAACTTAATGTTATTAATGAAGTTGATTTTCTAAGTGCTATATTCAAAACAAATGAACAAGATTAAATATTTTTTTCAATTCATAATAATATCTATATTTTTTTTAATATTCAAAATTATAGGAATAAGAGCATCTTCTTTTTTGGGGGGTAAGACATTAGAAATTATTGGTCCTCTATTTAGATCAAAACAAGTTATATATTCTAATATAAAAAAAGCATTCCCCAATATTAACGAAAGTGAAAAAAATAAAATCTTCCATCAAATGTGGAATAATTATGGAAGAGTTTTTGCTGAATATATGTTTATGAAAAAATTTAGAAATGATCAATTGTCTCAAAATATTCTTGTAGAAGGATCAGAAATTCTTGAAAAAATTAAAAACGATAATCAAACTGTAGTCTTTATTTCAGGTCACTTCAGTAATTTTGAACTAATGGCAATGCAAATTGAAAAAGTAGGAATTAATGTTGCGGCTGTTTATAGACCTCTTAATAATATATTTTTAAATCCCGTCATGGAAAAGATTAGAAAAACACATATATGTAAGAAGCAAATTAAAAAAGGCATTGGTGGGCTTAAAGAACTTCTAAAACTTACAAAAGACGGCTATTCAACAGCTTTAATGATTGATCAAAGAGTATCTCAAGGTATTAAAACAAATTTTTTCAATGAAAAAGCTTTTACAACTACAATACCCGCACAATTAGTTAAAAAGTTTAATTCTCCTGTAGTGCCAGTATTTATAGAAAGATTCGATGGCGTTAAATTTAAAATTATTTTTCAAAATCCTATTAATTTTTCAGAGGAAAAAAGTATTGAAGAAATCACTTTAGAACTAAATAAAGTCTTAGAAGAAATGATAATTAAAAACCCAAAACATTGGATTTGGTCACATAATAGATGGAAATAAAATTTTATTTTTCTAATTTTTCTCTTTTATAAGATGCTTCTACATAAGAATAATAAGCCTCTTGCAAATCAACATTCCAATAATTTAAATCATCCAAACTAATTGGTTTACCTGAAACAGCACAAATTACATGGTCTCCAGCTTCAACAACTTGAAAATTATTTGGTAAATATTTTATTTTTGCTAATTTTTTATACATTTATAGTTTATATATTTATATATGATTGTTGGGATTATAGGAAGTGGAGGTAGAGAGCATGCAATTTGTGAAATGCTGAATAATTCTGAAAAGGTAAAAAAAATATATTGTTTTCCTGGAAATGCGGGTACTTCTAAAATTGCTAGCAATATTGATATTGATATAAATAATTTTGAAATATTAAAAAATTTTATAACACAAACCAAAATAGATTTAATTGTAGTTGGGCCTGAAAAACCATTGGTAAATGGAATAGTTGATTACTTGAATAAATTTAAGATAAAAGTTTTTGGTCCAAATCAGATAGCATCTCAACTTGAAGGATCAAAGATATTTACAAAAAAAATTTGTGAAAAATATAAAATTCCAACAGCTAAATTTGGCATATTTAATAGTATCAAAGATACTGATAATTTTTTGAAAAAATCTAATTATCCAATAGTAATTAAAGCAGATAATCTTGCTTCTGGTAAAGGTGTTTACATTTGTGAAAATCAAAAAGATTCCTTTAATGCAATGAAGGAAATTTTTGATGGTAAATTTGGTCAAGCAGAGCATGTGCTTGTGGAAGAATTTTTAAAAGGTGAAGAGATGAGTTTTTTTATAATTACTGATGGAAAAACAATAAAAAATTTTGGTACAGCTCAAGATCACAAAAGAGTTTTAGAGGGAGATAGGGGAAAAAATACTGGAGGAATGGGTGCCTATTCACCTTCGAGATTAATAAATAATAAACTTGAAGAAAAAATTTTAAAAAAAATAATACGTCCTACATTAAATGCTATAAAAGATCTCAATACTGAATATGTTGGTTTTTTATATGCAGGCTTGATGATTGTAAAAAATGAACCTTATCTAATAGAGTATAATGTAAGAATGGGCGATCCAGAGTGTCAAACAATATTACCAACTTTAAAAAATGATTTGTTTGAAATTTTTTTAGCTTGTTGTGAAAAAAAATTAGATAAAATTAAAATCGAATGGAACAATAAAAAAAGTTTATGTGTAGTATTATGTTCAAATGGTTATCCTGATGAATATAAAAGAAATATAGAGATCGAAAATATCAATAAAATTAAGTTGCAAAGCAATGATTTTGTATTCCACGCTGGTACAGCAAAAAAAAATAATAAATTTCTTGCTGTAGGTGGAAGAGTTCTAAATTTTGTGTCACTTTCAAATAACTTTAAAAATGCTAGAGAGAGAATTTATAAAAACTTAAAAAAATTAGCATGGTCTGGGGGCTTTTTTAGAAAAGATATTGGTTTTAAAGTTATCAATAAATGAGAATTATTTCAGGAAATTTTAAAGGCAAAAAACTATTAATGCCAAAAGATATTGAAACAAGACCTTTAAAAGATTTAACAAAAGAGTCTATATTTAATCTGATAAATCATTCTAGTAAATTTAAGATAAATTTAAAAGGCTCTATCGTTTTAGATTTATTTTCTGGGATAGGTAGTTTTGGAATTGAATGTTTATCTAGAGAAGCTGGACATGTGACTTTTGTTGAAAATTACAAAGCTGTCTTACCAATTCTAAAAAAAAATTTGAATAATCTAAAAGATATTAAAAAATACGAAATTATAGAACAAAATGCTTTTTCAAAATTTTATTTAAAAAAAATTAAAAATAAATTTGACATAATTTTTTTAGATCCCCCATATAAAGAAAAAAATATCAATAAAATTATTGAATATATAGATAGTAATCTTTTACTAAAAAAAAATGGAGTAATAATTATTCATCGTCATAAAAATGATGCTGAAATATTTTTTCAAAATTTCAAAATTTTAGAAGAAAGAAAGTATGGAATATCCAAAATATTTTTTGGAACATTAAATTAAAATTTTTCTTGTCTCGTTTTTTATAAGTTCTACAGCTGGCTGATTATATGGATTTAATTTTAATGCTTCACCTATCAAGATAGTTTCTAACATAAAAAAAGTAAATAGTTCCCCTAAAGTTTTTTCATCTCGTTTATAAATCTCAAAACTTCTAAAGGGAATTTTCTTTTTTTTAAAAACATTCTCTGTAGCAATTTTCTGAGCATAAGTGATATCTTTAAGACTTTTATTTAATAAATTTTTTTTTGATAAAAGAATTGAATTGTTAAAAATTTTAGGAGATTTTTTATTATGAACAAAGAAGAATGTAAAAAAATTATTAGAAAACCCATCTAAAAAAAGTTGCATAACACTGTGATTGTCTTTAGGCATGTTAGAAATTATAGGCAATAGTCCTTTTTTATTTTTTCCTAAGCTTTCTGCTACAAGTTGCTGATACCAGGAAAAAAAACTCGTTGAATTTTCATCATAATTAATAATTACAGAGTTATATTTTTTATTTCTAATTAGAAATAGTATTGAACTAACATTATTGATCAATTCATTTAAGTATTTTTTATTTTTAATCAAATTATTGAATTGTCTAAATTTTTTTGAATTCAGACCCATTAATTCTGCTGGCAACATCCCTACTTCAGATAAAACGGAGTACCTCCCACCAATAAAATTATTATGATGAATAATTTCTGATTTTAATTTTTCTGCTAATAAATGGAGGTAATTTTTTTTATTCTCTGTAATAAAAATATTTTTATCATTTTTTTTTATATAAATATTTGAGTTAACGATCGTTTCAATTGTATTTCCTGATTTTGAGATAACTAAATTTACAAATTTTTTTTTTTCTTTACTAATATTTGATGAATTAAGGTTATTTATAAAAGTAAAATTTTTTTTAATCTTTTTATTCAAAAAATCATATATAGCTTGAGCACCAAGTGAAGATCCTCCCATACCTATAATTCTAAAATCTTTAAATTTTTTTAATGATCTAATTTTTTTTAAACTAAAGTTATCTTTATAATTTCCTCTTAAAGATTGAATAATTGAATTATTTTCTTTAGCAATAAACTTTATTTTTTTTTGTAATTTTTGTACTTTTTTATTTTTATCAAAACTTTTAAATTTAATTCCATTTGTAATCATTAATTTCTTTTAATTTTTTCTATAATTAAACTTTCAATGTTTCCAGATTGATTATTTGAATTACTGTTATTGGAATTTTCATTATTTGAAATTAATTTTTCTATTTCATTTTTTGAGTCAAAATCTTTTTTATCTATTTCATTAGCCTTTTTGGGAGTTGGTAATTTGTCGTAATCGGGAGGTAATACTAGGGGAGATTTTTTTTCTACTAAAAACTCATCAGTACTACTTTTTTTTTGAGAACTAAAACCTTCTTTTAATGTAGAACAGCTTTGTAATGCTAAAAAAATTATTAATAAAAGAATTAATTTTTTTAATTTTATCATTCGTAATTTTTGTTTTTATCAAATATTATTTCTATTAAAATCATTAATATAACACCTGTAGAAATAAATATATCTGATACATTAAAAATAAACCAATGAAAATTTCCTATATGAAAATCTATAAAGTCTGGAACGGCTTTAAAAAAAATACGGTCATAGAGATTTCCTAGCGCCCCCCCTATAATCATAATTAAGGAATATTTTCTCAATCCATCATTTTTTGAAATCATATAAAAGATTACTATAATGACTAAACCAATTAATAGAGTTAAAAGATTATAAGCATATTTTTCACTAAATGAAAAAAGACCAAATGCAATACCCTCATTCCAAATTAGATTAATATCTAAATATTTTGAACTAAATAACTCATTTACATTATTTTCTTCGCTTAATTTTATTACATATATTTTTGAGATTCTATCAAGAATGAAAATAAAAATTATTATTGAAAAATTTAAAAAAAAATTTTTGCTTATTAAGTTAAACATTTTAGGAATGTCTATCACATGGTTTTTGAGTTATTTTCCAACATACCGGGCATTTATCACCTAATGCCTTTTTTGTTTCTACGACTACATCAATTTTGTCATTAAAAATAATTTCAGCTCCAGAGGTAATACATAATTCGGATAAATCTATATTCTCAATTGTTTCCTTATATTTTTTGTTTAACTGTATTTTTAATACCGCCTCTAAACTAGAGCCAATTTCCTTACTTGCTCTTTTTTCTTCGATACTTAAGTTACAAATATTTCTTATTTTTATTAAATCATTCCATTTTTTGTTTAACTTTGAGTTACTAAAACTTTCAGGATAACTTAGAAATTTTTCTAAATGGATACTTTTGAATTTCTTAACAACTAATTGATAAATTTCCTCAGTTGTGAAAGATAAAATTGGAGCAAACCAAGTTAAAAGAGATTTTAAGATGATATTTAACAATAATAAAGTTGATTTTCTTTTTTCTGAATTTATTGGATCACAATACAAAGTATCTTTTCTTATATCGTAATAAAATGCTGATAAATCTACAGTGCAAAAATTAAGTAGTTCTTTATAAAGATTATGAAAATCATAATTTTTAAAATACAAGTTAAAATTAGTATTTAATGTGTATATCTTGTGAAGCATTAATTGCTCTAACTCTGGTAATTTTTTTTGATCAATATTCTCTAATTTTATATCTTTAAAATCATCATTCAAATTTCCCAATAAATATCTGAAAGTGTTTCTAATCTTTCTATAGGACTCTGAATGTTGATCTAAGATTGAATAATCTATTCTTAAATCCTCTGCATAATTTGAAGAAGCAACCCAAATTCTTAAAATATCTGCTCCATATTTTTTAAGAATATCTTCGGGAGCAATTACATTGCCCAAAGATTTAGACATTTTTAAACCTTTACCATCAACTACAAAGCCATGAGATAGGATAGACTCAAATGGTGCCCTACCTCTTGTTCCACAAGATTCTAACAATGATGAATGAAACCATCCTCTGTGTTGATCAGATCCCTCGAGATACATAGATGCCGGCCATTTTAGATCATCTCTTTTTTCTAATACAAATGAATGTGTTGAACCACTATCAAACCATACTTCAACTATGTCACTTAACTTTTCATAATCACTCGCTTTATATTTACTTCCTAAAAATTTTTGGGGTTCATCCGAAAACCAACAATCTGATCCCTCTTTTTCGTAAATTTTTGCTATATTCTCAAATATCTCGTCATCAACTAAAATTTTATTGTTCTCTTTATTTACAAAAATAGGAAGTGGTACCCCCCACACCCTTTGTCTTGACACACACCAGTCTGGTCTTGTTTCGATCATCGATTTAAGTCTTTCTTTACCTTTGCTTGGATAAAAATTTGTTTCATCAATTGCTTTTAAAGCCTTATCTCTTAGTTTATGACTTTCCATTGATATAAACCACTGCGGCGTGGCTCTATGCACTAATGGAGCTTTCGACCTCCAAGAATGAGGATAGGAATGCATCAATTCACCATTTGATAATAATTTTTTTTGTTCTTTAAGTTTCTCTATAACTATAGGATTGGCTTTAAAAATATGAATTCCTTCAAATAATTTAACATTTTGAGTATACTTTCCGTCTCCATCTACTGTTTCAATAGCTTTAATCCCATTATTTAAACATAAGTTAAAATCATCTGGACCATGACTTGGTGCACAATGTACTATACCTGTTCCTTGTTCCGTAGTTACAAAACGAGCTTCTAAAAGTGGAATATCATAATCATAACCCAAATTAAAAAATGGATGTTTACAAATTGTATCTTTTAAATCTTTTCCTTTAAAATTCTTTATAACTTTATAATGCTCAATTTGACAATCTTTTTTAACAGATTCTAATAATGCTTTTGCAATTACAATTTTCTTATCTTTAAAATCACCATCATCAGAAATTTCAATTAGTAAATAATCTAAACTTTCATTATAAGCTAAAGCTTTATTAGCGGGTATTGTCCAAGGAGTAGTGGTCCAAATAATTATCTCACAATCATTTAATTCTTTAATTTTAGTTTTTTTTATTTGAAATGAAGCATAAATAGTATCTGACTTATGATCTTGATATTCTACCTCTGCATCAGCTAGAGCAGTTTTTTCTACAGTTGACCACAAAACAGGTTTGAAACCTCTATATAAACTTCCCTCTTTTAAGAATTTGCCAAGTTCTCTTACAATTTGTGCCTCCGCATCATAACTCATTGTAGAATAATAATTTTCCCAATCCCCAACAACACCTAATCTTTTGAATTGATTTTTATGAACTTCAATCCATTTTTCCGCAAAAGCTCTACACTCTTTTCTAAATTCAACCACAGGCACTTCATTTTTATTTTTCTTATTTTTCTTATATTGTTCTTCAATTTTCCACTCTATTGGTAGACCATGACAATCCCAGCCAGGGACATATACAGAATCCTTACCATCCATTTGATGAAATTTCACAATTATATCTTTCAAAATTTTATTTAATGCAGTTCCCATATGTATATTTCCATTTGCATAAGGAGGGCCATCATGAAGAACGAACTTCTCTTGACCTTTTCTAGAGTTTCGTAACTCTTTATAAAGATTTATTTTTTCCCAAAATTTTAAAAATTCTGGCTCTTTTAAAGGTAGATTAGCTTTCATTGAAAAAGCTGTTTTAGGTAAATTAATCTGAAATTTGGTCATTTTATTTTTTTGCTTTTAATAAATCTATTTTAATTTGTTTTTGTAGTTGATCTATATTTTTGAATTTTTTTTCTTTTCTTATAAATCTTAAAAAATTAACAGTTAGATACTTATTATATAAATTTTCAGAGAAATTAAATAGATGAACTTCTAATAAAATTTTTTTTTGATTAAAAGTAGGTCTATATCCCAAATTAGCTATTCCCTTTATAAATTTTGATGAATTTTGCTTTTTTACTCTAACTGCATAAACTCCAGGTTTTGCTAAAACGTAATCACTTATATCAATATTAGCAGTAGGAAAACCAATTTTTTTTCCTAATTGTCTCCCTTTTAATACTTTGCCTTTGATAGACCATTCTCTATCCAAAAATTTATTTGCTAGATTGAGATCTCCTTTTTGAAGTAATTTTCGTATTAAGGTAGATGATATAATTTTTCTGCTTTTAGTTAATGGTTTTGGTTTAATTATTTTATATTTATATAAATTCTCATTTCTAATTAATTGTCTTACATCACCTTCTCTTTTATTTCCGAATTTAAAATTATTACTTACAAATATAAATTTTGATTTTAATTTTAATCTTAAAATATTCCTTATAAAATTTATTGATTTTGTTTTTGAAAATCGTTTATCAAATTTTTTAATGATTACGAAATCTACATCAAAATTTTTCAAAAAACTTATTTTTTGTTCTAAATTAGATATTCTAAAATTTTTTAAGTTTTTATCAAAAAACATTTTTGGCATTGGTTCAAACGTTAAAACACCAACATCTAAAGAAAATCTTTTTTTAAATCTTTTTGCTAATCTGAATAATTTTTGATGTCCAATATGAAGTCCATCGAAATTTCCAATTAAGATAATTGAACCTTTGTGATTTGCATTTATATTAAAATTTTTATATATTTTTAAATGTTTTACCATTTGAGCTCTGATTGAATAAAGTTACAAATTGTTTCATATGATTTGGCAGTTTTTTCAATTCCGTTTTCTTCGATTTCTAATTTATGTATCCCATTTGAGATAATTAATGAATCATAATTTAACAAATTTGCACCCTTAATGTCAGTATTTAAGTTATCACCTATAGAAAGAATTTTTTTATTTTTATTATTAATTGATTGATCATAAACTTCAGAATATGGTTTTCCAAAATATACAACTTCTCCACCCATTTTCTCAAAAACCATTGCAACTGATCCCGCACAAAGCTCTCTTTTTGAACCTCTATCAACTAACAAATCAGGATTTGTGCAAATCATTTTTTTTTTCAAGTGTGACTCAAATAAATTTTTATAAAAAGTTAAATCTTTATCATGATCATCAAATAATCCTGTACACAATATATATTCACCTTTATCGATATTTGTTGATTTATCTTTTTTAAAATCTTTAAATAAATCAAAATCTCTTGGGGGTCCTATATGAAAAAAACTTTGATTTGATAAATTTTTATTTAAATAATTTAATGCAGCTTCTCCGGAAGTGAAGACATGATCTCTCATTTCTTTTTTCATCCCCATTTTTTCTAAAAATTTTTTTACTGAGCTGTTAGGTCTTGGTGCATTTGTTAGAAGAACATATTCTTTATCTTTTTTTGATATTTGTTCTAAAGTATTAATTGCTTCGTTGTGTAAATTAATGCCATTATGTATTACTCCCCATAAATCAATATAAAATAGCTCATAATCATCTACAATTGATCTTAAACCCTCTATATCTAAATTTTTAGTCATCAAAATAATCTATAAACCAAAAAAACCCTAAATTCCTATATTTTTTAACAAACTTATTTCTAAGTATATCTTGAAATAGTATAGCCAATCTCTATATGAGGTTCATATTTATAAAGGAGAATTTATGAAATTTAGACCGTTACACGATCGTGTTCTAATCGAAGTTTTAGATAGCAGTGAAAAAACTGCTGGTGGAATAATAATCCCTGATACAGCCCAAGAAAAACCTCAAGAGGGAAAAGTGGTAGCTGTTGGTGGAGGAGCCAAAACTGAAGACGGAAAATTAATTCCAATGGATGTTAAAGTTGGTGACAAAGTCTTGTTTGGCAAATGGTCAGGAACAGAAGTTAAGATTAATGGAAAAGAATATAGCATAATGAAAGAGTCAGACATTATGGGTATTTCGGGTAAGTAATTTAATTTAAAGGAGAAAAAAAATGGCAAAAATTGTTAAATTTGATGCTGAAGCAAGAGCAGCTATGATCAGAGGTGTAAATATTTTAGCTGATACTGTGAAAGTTACATTAGGACCTAAAGGCAGAAACGTAGTGATGGATAAATCATATGGTGCCCCTAGGATAACTAAAGATGGTGTTTCAGTTGCTAAAGAAATTGACCTTGAGGATAAATTTGAAAATATGGGTGCTCAAATGGTAAAAGAAGTTGCTAGTAAGACAAATGATGAAGCTGGTGACGGAACAACTACTGCAACTATTTTAGCACAAGCTATCGTAAAAGAAGGTGTTAAATATGTTACTGCAGGAATGAATCCTATGGATGTAAAAAGAGGAATTGATGCAGCAGTAGATGTTGTTAAACAAAACCTAGTTTCTTCAGCCAAAAAGGTAAAAGATAGTGATGAAATTGCTCAAGTTGGAACTATTTCTGCTAACGGTGATAAAGAGATTGGCAGTATGATTGCTAAAGCTATGCAAAAGGTTGGTAATGAGGGTGTTATTACTGTTGAAGAAAATAAAGGAATTGAAACAGAATTGGACGTTGTTGAGGGTATGCAATTCGATAGAGGATATCTATCTCCTTACTTTATAACTAACAGTGATAAAATGACTACAGAGTTAGATAATCCTTTTATTCTTTTACATGAAAAAAAACTAACAAATCTACAACCGATGGTTCCTCTTTTGGAAGCGGTTGTTCAAGCTGGAAGACCATTAATGATTATTTCTGAAGATGTGGAAGGTGAAGCTTTGGCAACTTTAGTAGTAAATAAATTAAGAGGTGGGTTAAAAGTGGTAGCTGTAAAAGCTCCAGGATTTGGTGATAGAAGAAAAGCTATGCTTGAAGACATTGCAATTTTAACGGGTGGTCAGGTAATTTCTGAAGACTTAGGAATTAAACTTGAAAATGTTAAACTTGATGATCTTGGATCTTGTAAAAAAGTTA
>Ga0163109_10003009_pt1 | contig 12912 bp, 10 predicted proteins | sample CRUFie1St13metaG_FD_108704 | JGI IMG/M metagenome (GOLD analysis project Ga0163109, IMG submission 108704) | Marine microbial communities from the Costa Rica Dome - CRUD Field 142mm St13 metaG | ecosystem: Environmental > Aquatic > Marine > Oceanic > Photic zone | place: Costa Rica: the Eastern... | reverse complement strand
CATTTCGAAACCGTGCACGGGTTGTACACCGAAGTTGGTCACCATGGCAATCGGCGTGATGGAGGCTTGACAAGTCGATTCATCCACGTTGGCCAAACCAATCACAGACAAGTCGCGGTCAACCACAGGGATGCCCCCCATGCTCTCGAGGAGGCTGGAGCGCGCAGACTCCAGGCATCCGCGCATTCTGTCGCGCTGACCAGCCGTGAACGCGTTTTTGCATTCCTGAGGGGTGTAGTCCATGTAGTTCTCGACCATCGCTTCAGAGCACTCTGTTCCCCAACATGCATTGTTCTGTGTGGTGGGTGGTGTGTCGCACACCTGATCCCCTTGCAATTCACAGTTGGTTTCTGCGTTGCAAGACTCTGTGCCCTCATAAGTGTGGAACAAGGACAGCAAGTGGCCCATCTCGTGTGTGAGACCCCGGTTCATGTCGCGGCCAGTCATTAAGTGGTCACCTACAAGCCCAAACCCAGTGTACATCAACACAATGCCGTCGCTCACTCCACCAGTAGGTCCAAGTGGCGCGAAACCTTGGATTCCGCTTCCGCCGTTGTTGTTGTCAATCTCGGTGACGATGAAAATGTTGATGTAGTCTGATCCTCCCCATGAAGAAGCCATGACATCGAGCTTGTCGGCTCCAAGCGGAGATTGGCGTTGGATGCCGTGATCCGCATAATTGGGAATGCTTCGTCCATCCACACGGACGATGCCGTTGGTGGGTTGTCCATCTGGCGTGCGCTTCGCCATTTCAAATTGGATGTACGTGTCGACACCGATGCCGTCACCCGGTGAGCCTGCCATTTTGCGGAAGTCCTGATTGACGCCGTCGATGGCGGAGAAAATTTGAGCGTCGCTGATGTTCTCTTCTTCTCCTACGGCAGAACCAAGGTGCACCACGTGCACGACGACTGGAAGGGTGTAGACTTCGAGGTTGCGGTTGCCTGCAGCTTGCAAACGACGTACCGCATCCTGCACAGCCTGGAAGCTCCGGGCGTATGTGGTGGATGAATTCAGTTCTTCTTGGTGGACCAAGTCCGACGCGCACTCGTCGTTGAGTTGGGCGTAAGAAGAGGAAATGAACAAACTTGCAAAGGCAATCAGGGCGATGTGGCGAAATGAACGCATTGGATGGAATGTTTGATAGGGTTTGGAATGCGATACGGACCTTTTCCCATTTCGGTTACAAATGCAGGCAACAAAAAACCCCAGTGACGGTGATCACTGGGGTTGGGAGGAGAAATTTATATTTCGTTATACCGCTTGCGTCAGTCTTTGGGGTTCACCTTGATGAGTTCAACATCAAAAATCAAAGCGGCATAGGGGGGGATTGCGCCTCCCGGTGCTGGCCTTGCTCCGTAGGCCAAATCTTGGGGGATGTAAAAGGTGGTTTTTCCGCCTTCTTTCATGAGCTGGAGTCCTTCCGTCCAGCCTTTGATCACCCCGTTCAAAGGAAATGAAATGGGCTCGCCTCTTTTGAAGCTAGAATCAAACTCGGTTCCGTCGAGCAACGTGCCTCTGTAGTGCACCGTCACTTCATCGTTGGCGTCGGGCGAAGCACCGGTGCCCTCCTCGGTGTGGATGTATTGCAATCCCGAGGACGTGGTGTTGATGCCTTCTTTTTGAGCGTTGTCTGCGAGGAACGCTTCACCTTCTGCCTTCGCCGCTTGCGCCTGCTGCTCCTTGAGCTTTGTCATTTCCAACCGGACAAGCGCATCGGCTTCCGATGCTGACATGGTGGCATCTCCAGCAAGGGTGGCTTGAAATCCGGACTTCAACGATTCGCCATCGACACTCGACAATCCTTCGTTGGACAAGTTGGTGGCGAACAGAACGCCGAGGGCATAAGACAGTGAATCCATGGAGGAAATTTGGGTGGTTTTTGCGGCTTGCTTTTTGGACTTTTGGGCCCAAACATCGGTGGGAAGTCCCAACGTCAAACCAAGAAAAATCGCACAACATGTGCGGGTCAAATGATGCATCATGGGGCCAAAGTTCGGACGAAAACCTTTTCGTTGGAGGAAGACATGTCTGCATCAAAGGCATATCCCAATTCCGTGAAGGACTCAAGGTCTTTGGGACGGTGGATGTCGTGCACCAGGACATGCCTTGCCATCGCACCTCGGGCCGCTTTGGCGAAGGCGGAAATCGATTTCAGCGTTCCTTTTTTGCGTTCAAGGAACGTGCATTGAACTGTCGCGGATTCCGGCAATCCGTGCAAGGCAACTTTGCCGTACTCGGCACTGGCCAAATTGAGAATGCAACCTTCACCGCGCGCGTCGGCAAGATTTTGGATTTCCGCAGGAAGCAGGGTTTTCCAAAAAGCGGCCATCGTTCGATGGTCTGGAAGATGGCACCACGGTTGGGCCATCTCAAGACGGACAGGAGAATACCTGTCCAAGGGCCTCAGCACGCCATACACCCCATGAAGGATCACCAAACGGCGTTGGGCAGATTCCAAAGCGCCTGGTGGCAGCGAAGGCAAGTCAAGGGATTTAAAGGCATCGCCACGAAAGGTCCATCCCGCCACCGAAGCGCCGCGGCTCACCCAGTCTTGGTGCCAGTTGTGCACGGTGGCGCCCAAGGCGTCACTCAACTTCAGCTGTTGCTGGGTTTCTTTCATCGACCACCTTTTCAGCCCGTTGACGATGGCCTCGGCGACCTTCCCAAAGTGAGGGTTGGAAAGTTCTCCATATGCCGGCACGGGCGCGTGGGAAGGTTGGAGGGTCTTGGCGGGTGAAAGAAGAATGAGCATGTCCACAAAGTTCCGCCAGGAGCGGTTACCCCAAGCGCCAGTTTTCCATGCGGGAACAGGCCTCCTGCACATGCTGGGTTTCCATGTCCAAGTGGGTCACAAGCCGCACCTTGTCTGGGCCAAAGGCAAAGCATGCAATGCCCATGTCGGCGAATGAAGAGACCACCTTGTCCGACCAGGCTCCATGCAAAGTGAAGATGACAATGTTTGTGTCGACAGCGTCCACGTGCTTCACATCGGGATGGGCTTTCAAGGTTTGTTCCAACATGGTGGCATGTTTGTGGTCTTGCACCAAACGCTCCACATGGTGGTCCAACGCGTGGAGTCCTGCTGCCGCAAGAATCCCCGCTTGACGCATGCCTCCTCCCATCACTTTTCGAGAGCGATGGGCTTCTGCAATGAAGGCGGCAGACCCCACCAGCACGGAGCCCACGGGGCAGCCAAGCCCTTTGCTCAAGCACAAAGACATGCTGTCGAACATCGCGCCGTAGGCGCGAAGGGCTTCCGCATCGCCCCATTCCCCGCGCTTCACCCACGCGTTCCAAACACGTGCGCCGTCCAAGTGGAAGGCCAAACCATGGGCCCGGCTCGCTTCAGACAACGCTTGAAGGTCATCCACATTCCACACTGCTCCGCCACCTTTGTTGCACGTGTCCTCTACGGCCACCAGAGAGGTGCGGGCATAGTGGCTGTCTGCAGGGTTCACATTGGCCAGCATGTCCTCCACGCTGTATCTGCCGCGGTCCCCGTTCATCAGACGCACCGAAGCCCCTGAATTTCGGGCAATCCCGCCGCCTTCGTAGTTGTAAATGTGCGAGAGCTTGTCGCAAATGACTTCATCTCCAGGTCGGGTGTGCACCTGGATGGCCATTTGGTTGGTCATCGTGCCTGAAGGACAAAACAACGCCGCCTCGTGTCCCGTCAACTCGGCGCATCGCTGCTGCAGCGCCTGAATGCTGTCGTCCTCGCCAAAGACGTCGTCGCCCACTGGAGCCTCCATCATGGCTCGACGCATGTCGTGAGTGGGCTTGGTGACGGTGTCACTTCGCAAATCCACCAACAGGTCGGGCGGCGGCGGTTGAAGTTGACTTTGTTGAGCGGAACTGGCCATGACGCGAAAGTACGGGAGGGCATCGAAGCACGGCAACCTCTGGGGTATCTTGTCGGCATGAAAACGTGGACGTTCAAGAGCGCGATGACGCTTGTTTTGGGCTTGGCATGCATCAACGTGCTTCAAGCCAAGGAGGGCATGTGGATCCCAACCTTGTTGAAGGTGGTGGAGGGCGACATGCAAGCGATGGGCCTCAAATTGACGGCCGAAGACATCTACAACATCAACCACAGCAGCTTGAAGGATGCGGTGGTGCACTTCAATGGGGGATGCACGGCTGAAATGGTGAGCGCGGAGGGGTTGTTGCTCACGAACCACCACTGTGGTTACGGCCAAATCCAACAGCACAGCAGCGTCGAGAACGATCTGTTGACCAATGGGTTTTGGGCCATGACCCGGGCAGACGAGCTGCCCAACCCCGATTTGACTTGCACGTTCATTGACCGCATTGAAGACGTTTCTCTGCAGTTGTCTCGTGCATGTGTGGGGTTGTCCGGTGACGCGCGAGAGGCGAGAATGAAGGAAGAGATGGACGCCATCGTCAAAAAGGCAACAGAGGGGACAGGGCTTGAAGGCCAGGTCGTGGCGTTTGATTTTGGGAACAGCCATTTCCTGATCACAAGCCGGGTGTTCAGGGACGTTCGGCTCGTCGGGGCCCCGCCGTCCTCCGTGGGCAAGTTTGGGGGAGACACGGACAACTGGGTTTGGCCGAGACACACCGGCGACTTCAGCGTGTTTCGGATCTACGCCGATGCGGACAACAACCCTGCAGAGCACAGTGCGGACAACGTGCCTTACCGTCCTGCGCACCACTTCCCGGTGAATGCCAATGGCGTCGAGGAGGGCGACTTCACCATGGTCTTTGGCTTTCCAGGCCGAACAGAGCAGTACCTCACCTCCGATGCCGTAGAGCATGTGATCTCAAGATTGAACCCCATGCGCATTGCCATGCGTGACGAAGGGCTTGCGGTCATCAATGCGGCACGCGCATCGAGCGACGAACTTCGCATCGCTTACGCGGCCAAGCAAAGCAGTGTGGCCAACGCCTGGAAGAAATGGAAAGGCCAAAACCGTGGCCTGACCGAGCTTCATGCGCTCGACAAAAAGCGCGACCTCGAAGCCCGCCTCAAGGAGGCGACGGGCAGCACTGTGGTGGAGGACATTGCCCGGTTGAATGCAGCATATTTCCCGTTCATGGAGGCCCGTTCGCTCTTCATTGAACTGGCCTATTACGGTCCCGATGTCCTGAATTATGCCCAGGGTTTTTCGGGCTTGGTTGAGGGCAAGGCAGAAGGGGACAAACGGACGGCACTTCTCGACATTCTGAAGGGCGAAGAGGCGGGCTTCAGAAAGGACTTTGACGCTTCTGTAGACGAGCAACTTTTGGGGCGGCTCATGGATGAATACTTCCATTGGATTCCAGAGGGCATGGCGCCCGACGGTCTCGAGGACGAGGTGACCAAAGCCGGGGGCGGAGAAGTTTGGGCGGCCAGGCTGTTCAAGAAGAGTGTGTTTGACGATGCCCAAGCCATGGCCAAGCTGCTCGACGGAGGAAGCGCCAAGGCGTGGGGCAAGCTCAAAAAGGACCCGGTTTACCAGTTGATCCAGCGCTTACGCGCCCACTATTTTGAAGTTGTTGCCCCAGAATATGGCCGTCTCCGGTCTGAAATTGAAATGGCGTCCGGGGCGTACACCAAGGCGCTGCGGCGGGCGTTTCCGAAGACGGTCTTCCCAGTGGATGCCAACAGCACGCTGCGTTTGACCTACGGCAAAGTGGAAGGCAGTGCCCCCTACGACGGGATGCAGTACAATCCACTGAGTACGGCCCGGGGCATCTTGCAGAAGCACATTCCTGGCGATCCGGATTTTGACATGCCTGCTCGCCTTGTGGAGTTGCTTGAAAACAAGGACTACGGCGACTACGCGAACGAAGAGGGTGAGTTGGTGGTGTGTTTCACAGGAAGCAACCACACCACGGGAGGCAATTCGGGATCACCTGCACTGGATGCCAACGGCCATTTGGTGGGCATCAACTTTGACCGCAGCTGGGAAAGCACGATGAGCGACATCCTCTTCGACGCCTCCAGATGCCGAAACATCATGGTGGACATCCGATACGTGCTTTGGGTGATGGATGTTTACGCCGGAGCTGGCCACCTCGTGGATGAAATGACCCTGGTCAGCGGTTCAACCGACACCGAGTAACGCCTTACGACGCCATCATCCCAATCGCCACAACGACGATGGCAAAGAGGAAAAGGGCGAAAACGACGGGCCCGCCGATTTCGTTTTGTTCGGGCTCTGAGTGGTGGTGTTGATCGTGTGCCATGCGCCAAAAATACGCACCCTTTGTCACTTTCTCTGGTGCAACCATATCTGGTTTCCCCCTGTTTTGCAACTGCGTGATTTACATTTGCGGGCCTGCTGTTTCAGCGGGTTTTGGAAATTGAAACCTCCGACATTGATGCACCATCTCTCCAAACGCCGCTCGGGCATGGCCTGGATTCTGTCGACGCTTTGCGTCTGGATGGCAAGCCATGTGGGGTCGGCGCAAGTGGTGGTGAACGAATTTTCTTGCAGCAATTACTCCTTGGGTGTAGGAGGGAACAACGAGGATTTTGTCGAGTTTTTCAACCCTTCTGCGACGGACGTGGATTTGGGAGGGTATTTTCTTTCGGACAACCCGGGGAACGTCGACAAGTTTGAAATCCCGGCTGGGACCATGGTTCCAGCAGGGGGACACCTTTTGGTCATCTGCTCTGGGGAGGGAGAAATCCTGGCCAACATGTACGACGGAGGCTTTTTGAACACCAACTTCAAAATCAACCAGTGCCAAGGGGAGTCGTTGGTGTTTGCCGATCCATCGGAAACGGTCCTTGAGTCTTACACTTTCGGCGTGGATGTTTCGACCACCCAAGCCGACCACAGCTGGAGCAGAAGTTCTGACGGTGCATCAGGGTGGGAGGTTTGTGTCGACCCTTCTCCTGAGGCGGCCAACGGCGCGGATCCTTTTGACATGTACACGGGATATGCCCCTTCGCCAACCTTCAGTGTCGAGTCGGGATACCACTCGGGAGCACTCTCGGTGACTTTGTCAGTGACCGGTGGATTCGACATCTACTACACCTTGGATGGCTACACTCCCACAGAGGGCAGCACCTTGTACACCGGACCGATTGACATCACGGAGACCACCGTTGTCCGGGCCGTGGCATTCGACCCCAACGACGATGTTCCTCCAAGTCTGGCGCCAAGCTTCATTGCGACCAACACCTATTTTCTTGGCGCGGACTCCCACACCATCCCCGTGGTGTCGGTGAGTGGCGATGGACAGGAGAGCGGCGATTGGGCCTGGGGCGGCACAGGGGACATTGCGCATATCGAATTTTTCCATGCGGACGGCACCTTTTGGGTGGAAGCCACAGGGGACAGCAACGAACATGGCAACGACAGCAATGCCTACGGCCAGCGCGGATTTGACTGCATCATCCGCGACCAAATGGGCTACAACCATGCGCTTGAGGCCAACATGTTTCACGTCAAAGACCGTGATGAATACCAGCGTTTGATTTTCAAAGCGGCAGCCAACGACAATTATCCCTTCGAGCCCGGCGCCCACATCCGGGATGCGTATGTGCACACCTTGAGTCATTTGGCTGAGTTGCACTTGGACGAAAGGACCAACGAAAGCTGCATCGTGTACCTCAATGGACAGTATTGGGGAGTTTACGAGTACCGCGAAAAGGTGGACGACGTCGATTTCACGGAGGAGTACTACGACCAGCCTCGCCATTACGTCGACTTTTTGAAGACATGGGGAGGGACTTGGGAAGAATATGGCAGCGGCGACGATTGGTACGATTTGGTCAATTTCTGCACCACCCAAGACATGTCTGTTGACGCCAACTACGACTACGTGGTGACGCAGCTGAACGAGATGTCTTTGATTGACTATTTCATCTTGAACAGTTACATCGTTGCGGCCGATTGGCTGAACTGGAACACGGCGTGGTGGCGTGGGCGCAAGCCCGAGGGCGACGGCAGGAGGTGGCGTTACGCGCTGTGGGACATGGACGCGAGTTTTGGCCACTACATCAACTACACCGGTGTTCCGGACACGGGCCCCACGGCAGATCCGTGCAATCCTGATGACATGGGCGATGTGGGAGGGCAGGGGCACATCCCCGTGCTCAATGCGCTGTTCGACAACGACGATTTTTGGCACACCTACATCAACCGATGGGCCGATTTGGGCAACACCGCTTTTTCTTGCGAGAACATGCACGCCGTGTTGGACAGCATGGTGGCGGTGATTGAGCCAGAAATGCCTCGTCAATTTGATCGGTGGGGTGGAGATGTTGCAGGCTGGCAAACTGAATTGCAAGAGTTGAGGGACTTCATCGACAGCCGTTGCGAGGATGAGGTGGTGGGAGGCATGGAAGAGTGCTACGACTTGGAGCAAGTGAACCTCACCATTGACATTGTGGGGTTGGGTGAAGTCGAGATCAACACGGTTGATTACACGCCGGACATGGTGCCTGCAACCTCGTGGTATTTTGCCGACGTGCCCATGGTTCTGGAAGCTGAAGAGGACTTGGGCGAGGGATTCCTGTATTGGGAAGTGGTGTCGGGAGATGTCACCATTGCCAACTTGCAAGATCCCATTTTGCCACTCACGTTGACAGGCGACGCGCATTTGGTGGCGCACTTTGGGACTCCGGTGCCCCCGGAAAATGTGATGTTCTCGGTGCAGCCATCCACGGCTGGATTTGTGGTCTTGGATGGGGTTGCTCTGGTTGACAATCCAGCCATGGAGTCCGTATCTGTGGGGACGCACAACTTGACGGCAGAACCCAATTCTTGGTGGGCGTTTTCGCACTGGACGTGGGAAGGAAACGACCTCGGTCCCGAGGCATCCTCGCTGCCTGCGGCGCTGGATGTGTTTGAATCGGGAAGTGTTGTGGCCCATTTCAATGCCATCCCGCACACCAACCTCACGGTTGAAGTGGTGCCTCCGGCAGCGGGCAAAGTGCGTGTGATGGACATGGCCTTGGTGGACGACATTTGGAATGAGTCTTTTGAACCTGAAGGCCCACTCGGATTCGAGGCCATTTCTGAGGAAGAATGGGAATTCAGCCATTGGGAAGTGCTGGCCACTCAGCCGTTGCCGGAGGAAAAGGCAAATCCCATGTCGCTCCTGCTTGAAGGCGTCCCATATGAGGTGGTCAAAGCGCATTTCGAGCCGGTGGAGTTCCGCTTGTTTGTGCCCAACGCATTCACCCCTGACAACGACGGCGTCAACGATGCCTTCCACCCGCTGGGATCGGGATACAACGCGGAGACCTACTCCTTCATGGTGTTCAACCGATGGGGAGAATTGGTGTTTGTCACAGACAATGCTGAAGAGCCGTGGATTGGCCAAAACAACCAGCGCTTTGGAACCCACTTTGTGCCCGACGGCGTGTATGGATATCGGGTTGAAGCCAAGGGCCATCATGAAATTGCGCCCACGGTGTTGCGTGGGACAGTGACCGTTGTCCGTTGAGGACGGGACTGCTTGCGATGTTGGTCTCTGTGGTGTTGTACACCTCGGCCAATTTGTGCGTCAAAGAGCTGGCCCATCTGGGAACCTTCCAACTTGTTTTTTTGAGGTCTGTGGTGTCCCTGGTGCTTTGTGTGGCGTACCTCAAAACCCGAGGCATTTCCCTGCTGGGGAACAACCGACGTTGGCTGATTCTGAGAGGCGTGATGGGGATGCTGGGGTTGGCCGGGTTTTTTCACACTGTTCGCCACATTCCCTTGGCAAGCGCGACGGTCATTCAATATTTCAGTCCGGTGTTCACCGTGTTGCTTGCCCTGGTGTTTTTGAACGAGCGGGTGCGCAAGTGGCAGTGGATGTTTTTGGGGCTCGCGTTGGTGGGGATTGTGATGGTCAAGGGGTTCGATCCACGCGTGCCATGGGCCATGTGGGGACTTGGAATGATGTCGGCCTGCATGGCCGCCGTGGCGTATTTGGCCACCATGAAGTGCCGAGACACAGACCATCCCGTCGGGGTCGTTGTTTGGTTTCACATGCTGGCCGTGCCGGTGATGGGGGCGCTGTCCTTGCCCAATTGGACCCCCATGGTGGGAAGCGAATGGATGTTGGCGTTGGCCATTGGGGTGTTGAGCATCGCAGCCCAGGTCTTGATGACGGTGGCCTTGCACAACGAGGATGCCGGCATGGTGATGCCGTTCAAGTATTTGGGAGCGGTGTTGGCGTTGGCCATCGGCTGGTGGGGCTATGGAGAAGACATGTCCACCCTGAGTCTGTGTGGAATGGGTCTCGTTGTGGCGAGCATCTCGGCCAACACCGTCTTCAAGGCAAGAAAATCAAGGTCTTTGGCGTGAAGCAAGGGCCATGCCCATCCAAGCGCATGGCAAAACAAGAGAGACCGTTGCGATGGACAACGCAGGTCCGTGATCCACCCGAAGGACATCAAACACGGTGCCCGCAGCCAACAAAAAAGTGAGCACCCAAGCCTCATTGGGCCGGTTGCCCGGCATCCGCCTGACCAAGTAGGTCCCCAACACGATGCCCAAACCCATGGCCAGCAGCCGTGCACCATGGGCTAGGGGTGGGAGAGAAGACAGATACTCAGACACCTTGCGGCCATCGTTCACAGTGGGTCGGGCCAGGTCGGGCGCAAGAAGGTCCTGGAGCCATTGGCCGGCGAACCAACCCAAGGCAGTGCTGACCATCCATCCGAGGCACACTCTGGAGCCTGACCCAAGCATCTTCAGCATCACGAAAAAGGGAGCTCAACAAAAGGGATGTGCGTGGCGTAGGCGTCCTGAAGTCGCTGCGTCACCGGTCCAGGACCGATCTGGTTTTGCGGGCCGATGCGTCTGCCGTCCACTTCAATGACGTGCGCCAACCCGCCCATGGTGCCGGTGGTGAATGCTTCATCGGCCGTGTACAATTGGGTCAAACTGTAATCACCTTCAAGGGTGGGGATGTTCAAGGTTTGGGCAAGGTCGAGGGTGTATCCCCGCGTGATGCCAGGCAAGCAAGCGTGTCCAAAGGGTGTGCACAACACCCCATCTTTCACGAAGAACAAATTGGTGGCGTTGGTTTCTGCCAAAAAGCCCCGGTCGTCGAGCATCACCGCATCGTCTGCGCCAGCGTGGTTGGCTTGGATTTTTGCGAGGATGTTGTTCAAGAGGTTGTTGTGGTGGATTTTGGAATCGAGGTGGGAGGGGCCGTTGCGGCGAACCGAGCTGGTGACCAAACGGATTTCTCCGCTCCCATATACCGCGCCCTTGTATTCAGGGAGCACGATGAGCGTGCATCCGTGCACGTTGAGCCTGGGATCCATCCCCGAAGTCGATTTTTCACCACGGGTGAGGGTCAATCTGATGTGGACTCCGTCGGTCATGCCGTTGGCCTCGAGCGTTTGGAACACGGCTTGTTTGACTTCGTCGTTGCTGGGGACACCTTCAAACAGCAAGGTGTGTGCGCTGTTTTGCAGGCGTTCGAGATGTTCCTCCAATTGGTAAATGCGCCCTTGTGCAACGCGCAATCCCTCCCAAACGGCATCTCCTCCTTGGACCACACTGTCCAACACGCTGACCCGCGCGTCTTCCCGTTTGACCAGGCCATTGACCCAGCACCACGTGCCGTTGTTTCGGGGGTCTGGTTGGTTGTATTTGGCCATGGTTCAAGGATTCAGAGACTGGGCTTGAAGCGCAATGTAGTGTTCCACGCATTCCTCACGGAGGTCGTTCAAGGCCGTTGGCACAGAGCCTTGGCGAAGGGTGCGTGCTTCCCAACCTGAACTGCGGTGAACGCCGTGGTACCAATGTTGTGCCCAAACGCCATCTTCCGGCCTGCCTCCTGGACGCCAAGTCAACATCGACGCCTCCCACGGGAGGTCCAAGGCATGGCAGAGGGCGCGCAGCGTGGCCTCTGGATTCAAGAACAGGCTCTCGGCGGTCACGACGATGGCGCGACCCTGCGCATGCTCGAGGATGCGCCGTTGATGGGCGTAGCCAAGGTCGAGCATGGTGGGCCGTTCAATGTGCGCGCGGTACGAAGGCAGCACCCCATCGGGATGGCGAGTCAGGATCACATGCCTGTGGTGCGCACCATCCACATCTTTCCAATCGAGCCCTTCGATGTGGTTGGCCATGTGTTTCAACATGAGCACCTCGTCGCCGTCTTGCGGCGCGATGGAATGCAACGCGGCCTCTCGGTCGACGGCCATCGTCCGAAGGACATCTTCTCTCGAAGGCCTGTCTGCACCCGTATGGGCCAAAAAGTGGCCAAACAACGGCTCGTCCATCACCCTGGTGTCCGAGCGTTGCGCGAAGCTGTACATCGTTGCTGTGCTCCCATTTCGGGGCCCCGCCCAAAGTGCCACCGTCCTTGCCATCGAGGTCACATGTTGCGTCGGTAGGCACCTCCGACCTCGAACATGGCTTCGGTCAATTGCCCCAGCGAGCACCATTTGCAGGCATCCATGAGGACGTCAAAGATGTTGTCGCCCGACACGGCCGCGTTTTGGACATCTGCCAGGGCTTGAGACGCGCGCTCACCTGACATGCTGTGCAGGGCCTCCAAATTGGAAAGCTGCAATTGCTTTTCAGGTTGGGTGGCGCGGATGACCTCCCCTGGAACAAGCGTGGGCGATCCTTCCTTGCTCAAGAAGGTGTTGACCCCAACAATGGGGTACTCGCCGGTGTGCTTGAGCATTTCGTAGTGAAGGCTTTCTTCCTGAATGCGGGAGCGCTGGTACATGGTTTCCATGGCTCCCAAAACACCCCCCCTTTCCGTGATGCGGTCGAACTCAATCAACACGGCTTCTTCCACGAGATCGGTCAGTTGTTCAATGATGAACGACCCTTGCAAGGGGTTCTCGTTTTTGGCCAATCCCAATTCTTTGTTGATGATGAGTTGGATGGCCATGGCCCGCCGCACACTACCTTCAGTAGGGGTTGTGATGGCTTCGTCATAAGCATTGGTATGCAATGAGTTGCAGTTGTCGTATATCGCGTACAATGCCTG
>Ga0163109_10003008_pt1 | contig 12912 bp, 8 predicted proteins | sample CRUFie1St13metaG_FD_108704 | JGI IMG/M metagenome (GOLD analysis project Ga0163109, IMG submission 108704) | Marine microbial communities from the Costa Rica Dome - CRUD Field 142mm St13 metaG | ecosystem: Environmental > Aquatic > Marine > Oceanic > Photic zone | place: Costa Rica: the Eastern... | reverse complement strand
AGCAGCTTCTTCTGCTGGTGCTTCTTCTGCAGCAGCTTCTTCTGCTGGTGCTTCTTCTGCAGCAGCTTCTTCTGCTGGTGCTTCTTCTGCAGCAGCTTTTTCTGCTGGTGCTTCTTCTGCAGCAGCTTCTTCTGCTGGTGCTTCCTCTGCAGCAGCTTCTTCTGCTGGTGCTTCCTCTGCAGCAGCTTCTTCTGCTGGTGCTTCCTCTGCTTTAGCTGCAGCGCTTTCTTGTTCTTTCTTTAATTTTTTCTTTTCAATCTTACTTTGTTCTTTATCTTTCTGCCTAGCTAAAAAAGCTTCCATTTCTTTAGCAATTTCATCTTCACTTTTTCCTAATCTTAAAAGATGATATTTATGATTAAAACCAACTTTTCCTAAAATATTTTTAACAGTAAGCGATGGGATTGCACCTTGATCAAGCCAATGTACAACTCTATTCTCATTAAACTTAAAAGTTTCATCAACGCTGCTTGGGTTAAACCAACCTAGCTTTTCTATTTCTCTTCCATCTCTTCTTGTTCTTGAATCAATTGCAACTAATCTATAAAATGGTCGTTTTTTTCTTCCCATTCTCTTAAATCTTAATTTTACTGACAATTAACTAACCTCCTGTTTAATATTTACATAAAGGGAAATTTAAATTTTCCTTTATTCTTATTCATTGTTTTCATCATACTTTTCATTTGTTTGTATTGCTTTAATAATGCATTTACTTCTTGAACTGGGCGACCACTACCATCTGCAATTCTTTTTCGTCTAGATCCATTAATCATTCCTGGATTTACTCTTTCTTTAATTGTCATTGAAGAAATTATTGCTTCAACCCATTTTAAATTTTTATCTGAGAAATTACCCATTTTTAATTTATTTGCTCCTGGTATCATTCCCATAACCTCAGATAAAGGTCCCATTTTTTTTATTTGCTTAATTTGATCCTGAAAGTCTATTAAAGAAAAAGTTTGATTTTTAATTTTTTGTTCAAGACTTTCTAATGATTCTTTATCAACTACTGATTGTGCTTTTTCTACAAGAGAAACAACATCACCCATTCCAAGGATTCTAGTTGCATATCTTTCAGGGTGAAAATTTTCAAGCTTATCAATAGACTCGCCAGTACCAATAAACTTTATCGGTCTTTGAATAATATCTTTAATAGATAATGCAGCGCCTCCTCTTGAGTCTCCATCCATTTTTGTTAAAATAATACCCGTTATATCAATTGCTTCATTAAATGACCTAGATGAGTTTACAGCATCTTGCCCAGTCATTCCATCAGCAACGAACAAAATTTCATTTGGGTTAGAGACTTCTATTATTGACTTCAGCTGATTCATCATATCTTCATCAATATGTAATCGACCTGCTGTATCAATAACTGCAATATCTTTTCCCTTTCTTTTTGCCTCAATCAATCCATTTTTAACAACCGCTATTGGATCATTATTTTTTTCAGAATAAACATCAATATCAATGCTTTTTCCAATTGTAATCAATTGATCAATTGCAGCGGGTCTTTGTAAATCTGCTGCAATTAACAAGGAATCTTTACCTTTATCTTTTTTCAAAAAGCGTGCTAGTTTTCCGCATGTCGTAGTTTTACCACAACCCTGAAGTCCTGCTAAAAGAATTACCGTAAGACCAGAGCTATCAAATTCTAAAGGCTTTGCCTCATCACCTAAAAAAAACTTTAATTCATCAAATAGAATCTTTGTGAATTGCTGCCCTGGACTGATAGATTTTAAAACTTTTTCACCAAGAGCTTTTTCTTTTACATGTTCAACAAATTTTTTAGCTACCTTCAGATTTACATCAGCTTCCAAAAGAGCAATTCTTATATCTCTTAAAACATCAGATATATTTGACTCAGAGATTTTTCCCTGGCCCTTTATGTTTTTGATGATTGTAGATAGATGTGTCTGTAATTGTTCTAACATTTTCTTCTCAAAAAACAAATTTTACTAAAGCCAGGAAATTTAATACAAGCTAGGCTACTCTACAAGAGAAATAGTATTTTTGGATTTTTTTAGGTAATTTAAAAATCACCAGCCGTTCTTCTAACAACGACATCTTCAATTACTGATGAATTGGGAGCCTCTATTACATGGAGTATCGTTTGAGATAAATCATTAATTGATAACATCTCATCTCGAGTAAAATCTACGTTTATGGCATCCCAAAATTCTGTATTAATTGCTCCAGGATATATAGAGCTTACTTTTACGTTATATTCCCTCAATTCAGTCCTTAAAGAGTCTGCAAAACCTTTTAGTGCATACTTTGAACTTACATATGCAGTTGAATTTGAAAATGAGTGACCATATTTACCTGCCACTGAATTAATAAAAACGAGATGACCAGCTTTATTTTTTTTCATTTGCCTAGCAAAGAGTCTCGTAAGAAGAAATGATGGACGAAGATTAGTATTAATTTGAATATCCCAATCATCAATACTCATTTTATCAATACTTTCAAACCTACCTAAGCCTGCATTACTTATAATACATTCTACAAAACCAATATCCAAAGTTTTCTTATAAAGATTTTCTATATCATCAGAATTCGTCAAGTCGCATGCTATTAAATGAATTTTTTCAGAAAAATCTGACAACTCATCTTTTAATTGATTTAATTTTTCAATAGATCGAGAGGTTAAAATTAGATTATATCTTTTGTGGAAAAGTGTTCTTGCAATGCCTCTTCCAATACCGGATGATGCACCCGTAATTAAAATAATTTTGTCACTTAATTTTTTTTTCATAATTATGTATACAAACTATTTTCGGGAGGACTAAACTTAGTTAAACTAATTCCTGACACAGCGGTTCGATATTCTTCGATTGAAGGAGTTCTTCCCAATATCGCTGATAGTACAACGACAGGAGTTGAAGCTAATAGCGACTCTCCTTTTTTTCTATCTGAATCTGCGACAACACGACCTTTAAAAAGTCTGGTAGATGTTGCCATCACCGTATCTCCTTTTTCTGCTTTTTCCTGATTCCCCATACATAAATTACATCCTGGTCTTTCAAGATACATCATATTCTCATATTCTGTTCTAGCGAAGTTCTTGGGAGCTTGATCATCAAATTCGAATCCTGAATATTTCTGGAGGATATTCCAGTCTCCTTCTTCTTTGAGCTCATCTATGATATTATATGTTGGAGCAGCTACAACAAGAGGGGCGTTAAATTCAACGATCCCATTCATTTTTTCAAGATTTTTTAACATATGGGCAAGGATTTTAAGATCACCTTTATGAACCATGCATGAGCCAACAAATCCTAGATCAACCTTTTTCTTGCCCTTATAAAAAGATAATGCTCTTATAGTATCATGAGTATATCTTTTTGATATATCTTCATTTTCTACATCTGGATCAGCAATCATTGGCTGAGATATTTTATCTAAATCAACTTCAAATTCAGCAAAGTATTTGGCATCAGAATCTGGTGCCAATGGAGGAATCTTACCCGATTCAATATCAGCAATTCGTTGATCAGCCTTATCAATTAATCCTTGAAGAACCTGAATGTCATTATCCATACCCTTTTCGATCATAATTTTAATTCTATTTTTTGCAATTTGAAGGGATTCAATTAAAGTTTCATTGTTTGAAATACATATCGATGCCTTAGCTTTCATCTCAGCAGTCCAATCAGTAAATGTAAAAGCCATATCAGCTAGAAGCGTACCAATATGAACTTCTATTATCCTACCCTGAAAAATGTTATCTCCACCAAATTTTTCGAGCATTTGAGATTGAGTGGCGTGAACAACATCTCTAAAGTCTAAATTTGATATCATTTCGCCTTTAAATGTCACCTTGACAGATTCGGGTATTGGCATTGAGACTTCCCCAGTAGCCAAAGCAAGTGCTACTGTACCTGAATCTGCTCCAAACGCAACACCTTTTGACATTCTTGTATGAGAATCACCGCCAATAATAATTGACCAATCATCTACAGTAAGATCATTGAGAACCTTATGTATTACATCAGTCATGGAATGATATTTTCCTTTTGGATCTCGAGCTGTAATAAGCCCGAAGTCATTCATAAACTTCATAAGCCTTGGTATATTTTCCTGCGACTTGGCATCCCAAACAGAGGCAGTATGACAACCTGATTGATAAGCTCCATCAACCACTGGAGATATAGTGGTTGCAGCCATTGCCTCAAGCTCTTGAGACGTCATTAATCCTGTTGTGTCTTGTGATCCTACAATATTTACTTTTACGCGCACATCAGAGCCTGCATGAAGGATCTTACCAGATGGAGAACCTAGAACATTCTTATTAAATATTTTTTCAACGGCGGTAAGTCCCTGTGATTCATGTGAAATCTCTTTAGATAATGCAAATACATTAGGCATATCAATATTTAGAACTTTTGAGGCAAATGACTGTATTTTTTTTCCAAACACAACCGCATATGAACCACCCGCCCTCATAAACTCCATCTTTTGAGGCGTAAAAGCAGAAGATATATCACACACTTCATCATTATCTTTATATAATTTTTTATCTTTTGTATTAATAGTTAAAACTGTCCCTGTTTCTACAGAGTAAACTTCTTCTAAAACAGGGTCATTATTTGAATCAAGAATGACATTACCATTAGAATCTTTCTTCTTAATCCAATTCTTAAGATCAAGACCAATTCCCCCAGTAACACTAACAGTAGTTAAAAATATTGGAGAAATTCCATTGGTGCCCCCTACTACTGGTGCAATATTTACATATGGGATATAAGGACTTGCTTGCTTACCAACCCATAAGGCAACATTATTTACGCCTGACATTCTTGATGAGCCAACACCCATTGTTCCCTTATCAGCTATTAGCATAACTATTTTATCAGGATGCTCTTTTTTTAATTCAAGAAGTTTATTTTGAAGATTTGTATTATGCTCAAAAATAGACTGCCCATGAAGCTCTCTATCAGATCGTGAATGCGCATCACCTCCAGGAGATAAAAAATCAGTGGATATATCGCCAATTCCTGCAACATAAGTTACAACTTCAATTTCCTCCTCTAACTCAGGAAGCTGTGTAAAAAACTCAGCATTAGAATAACTAATTAATATTTCCTCTGCAATCTTATTTCCTTGATTATAAGCTTCTTCTAATCTATTCATATCAGCCTCATATAAATAAACTTGGGTTTTAAGAATATCTGCTGCTTTCTTAGAATTCAAAGGATTGTCACTAAGTGCAAAATCAATTAGGACCTCAATTGATGGACCACCTTTCATGTGTGAAAGTAATTCAAATGCAAAATCTTGAGTTATTTCTTCCAGAGAATGATCTTGATTAATAATATCTTTTAAAAAACTAGCTTTTACGAAAGCTGCGCTAGTTGTACCAGGAATCACATTGTAAATGAAGAAATGTAGAGATGTTTTTCTAGCATGATGATCAGTATCTTTTATTTGATTTATTATTTCTTCAAGCAGCAAACCATCATCAATAGGCTTAGGATTTAATCCTTGTTTTTTTCTATCGTCTATTTGCTTAATATATTCTTTATAAAGGCTCATTTATACTAAATTTCTAGCGTTTTTTCGAATAGAACTTAATGAATTTTTACAAATAATCAAAGGTCGTTAAATTCAAAAATCTAGTATTAAAATATATTTATATTTCATGATGAGAAAATTTAATTCGGAACAAAATTTATAGCTATAAGATAGAAAACTATATTAATTTTATTTATAATTGAATTATTATGGTATAAATGACAAATATGATTTTTAAAAAAATAATTATATTCTTTAGTTTTTTCAACTTTCTATCTTCGACAGATTATATAATTATTACTACAAATGATCTAAAAGATTCAGCTTCTAATATAATTGATATATATTCTGACTCATCAAAGACCTATTTTTTGAATGTGGAGCTTGCATTATTTGATACCATGAGCATGTCAATAAATGATTATTTAGACAATAAAATTTCAGAAAATTCCAACTTAAAATATTTATTAATTATCGGAGATGAGAATGACATTCCTAGTCCCACAAAGACTGTAACCTGCGGAAATGGGCAAGATGAGTATCCATCTGATGATTTTTTTAGCTCCACAGATCAATCATCACCACCAAGACTAGCAACTGGAAGAATTCCAACATCTATTCCTTCTAAAGCAATAGAATATAGCTTAAAACTAAAAGATTATATGCAATCAACGTTACATGGAGCATGGAGAAGTAAAATTTTATTAATTTCAGATGATGAGATTAAAAACAATTCTTCTTTGCAAAGTGAAATTCAGCATACAATCTATTCTGATTCTATATATCAAAAAATTTCAGATATATCCTTTGCTAAAACTTTATATGGACCTATGTATGAAGCTGAATATTCTGGCTCTGATAGAAGATTACCCGGCCTAACAGACGATATTATTAACTACTTAAATAGTGGGGCTGCTATAATAAATTATATTGGTCATGGAGATCCGGAAACTTGGTCAGCAGAACATATTATTGATAAAGATAGAGATATTAACATTATTGATATACCAGATTCTAAGCTACCAATATGGATTGCTGGTACTTGCTATTTCGGCAGATATGATAATGTAGATTCAATGTCTGAATCCCTACTACTAGAAACTAATGGCGCCATTGCTATTTTGGGAGCTACTAGATCAATAAGCAAAGCAATAAATAAAAAATTTTTAGATAATTTTTATGGTGATATAAGAGAGCACATTATTGATGGACAAGGTTTAATTCGTTTAGGAGATTTATTTCTTAATTCAAAGAATCATCTCTATAATTCTCATTCAAGTAACTTTCACTACACTAGTAATTGTGATGGTGGATATCTGTATGACATACTTGGTGATCCTGCGATACCAATTCCACTAGCTAAATTAGATAACTCTATAATTGAATATAGCGATAGCGTCACTCTATTAGAGTCCTATCAATTAGAGCCAGTTTCACCTATAAATGATTATCAGTTTATACAAATTTTAGATGAAGAACCAAAAATTGAACTTAATTATACTGATGGTGATAATGATCTAAATTATTCATTTTACTATTCTCCAAAAATTATCTATCAGAATAATTTTGAAGGTAATACATGCTACATTCCTCCAATTGATCTTGTTTCAAATGAATATATTCAAATTAAATTTTATCAAGAGCAGCTTGATAATAATATTTCGTCATCGGGGCCAATATATGTCCAAGCCTCTAATGATTTTATAAATGATGAATCTGGTCCAAAGATTGATTTTTATTCAAATGAAAATAAAATAACTTCAAATTCAATAGTTTCTAAAAATGACACGATAAGCATAGTAATATCAGATTCGTTAGGAATTAATACATCAGAAAATATTGGTCATGCAACACGATATTGGTTTAATAATGAATCCAATTACATTAATGTAAAACCAGAAGATTGTTCATATATAGAATCTTGTAATAATCTTTTATGTAAAATTGGAGCACCCACTGATTTCAATGGGCAGAATACACTTTATATAGAATCTTGGGATAATGCTAACAATAAGACTGTTGATAGCCTTAGAATTAATATAATGAAAAAATCTAGTGAGGTGTATAATCTTTATAATTTTCCTAATCCATTTTCTGAAAGAACTTTTTTTACATTTCAAGTACTGAACAATGAAAATAATTTAGTCAAAACAAAAATCAGGATTTATTCCCAAGAAGGTACGTTATTAATTGAGCTTACAGATGAATCTAATGAAAATTTTATATCAATAGAATGGAATGGAAATGATTCTAATTCAAATCTTTTACCAAACGGTACCTATATCTATACTGCAGAAATTAAAATTGATGAGAAACCAATCAATACTTCAGGGAAATTATCAATTATAAGATAGTCTTTTAGTCACCCAATCTATTTCTAAGATAAGTAGGTACATCCAAATCATCTCCAAAAACTGGAATTTCCTCTGAGTTTTCAACAGTACTTATTTGTTCATCAATAGATTCAGCAGGCTTATCATTTTCAATCATACTTTCAGATCTGTTACTATTTAAAATGTCGATTGATGTTTGAGGGTTATTGTAATTATGATCTGGTATTTGATATCTTGTTTCCTGTTTTTGGATTTCTTGAACATTTTGAGATTGTTGCTCCTCAGGCTGATCTAAGCCAGTGGCTATAACTGTAACTCTAACCTCATCATTCAATGAATTATCTATGGTAAATCCATGTATAATTTCACCATGCTCTTGATCGTAATCATTATCTGAATCATATCCGGCTGCCTTATATATTAAATCAGATGCTTGATTCAATTCATGAATACCCAAATCCTCAGAACTTGTAATATTAATTAATACTCCCCTTGCTCCCTTAATACTCTTGTTTTGAAGTAATGGTGAGTTTATAGCTTCTTGTGCAGCAAGGATAGCTCTTTCTTCACCTCTAGCTATACCTGAACCCATTATGGCCTCTCCTCCATCCTGCATAACTCTACTAACATCAGCAAAATCCAAATTAATCAACCCTGGAACATTAATTAAATCAGATATGCCTTTTGTAGCTTGGAGTAATACAGTATCAGCTATTTTAAAAGATTCCTTTACGGTTGCTTTTAAATCAGTTATCTCAAGAAGAGTTTCATTTGGAATAACTAGTAGCGTATCACAATTTTTCTTCAATTCTTTTATTCCCTTATCTGCTCTTTTTTTCCTCATAGGGCCTTCAAACATAAATGGTTGGGTTACAACCCCAACAGTTAAAATTCCAAGCTCCTTAGAAATAGCAGCAATTGCTGGAGCAGCTCCAGTACCAGTTCCACCCCCCATACCTGCAGTTATAAATACCATATTTGCAGTTGAAAGAGTTTTTATTATTACTTCTTTATTCTCTTCAACTGCTTTCTCACCAATGTCTGAGTTCGCACCAGCTCCTAGCCCTTGAGTAAGTTCTTTTCCAATTTGTAGCTTAGTTTGAGAATTATTGTATTCTAAATCTTGTGCATCAGTATTAATAGCGATGAAGTCAACATTATTCATTCCCTCTTCAATCATTCGATTCAAGGCGTTTCCACCACCACCTCCAACACCGACAACAACTATTCTTGCTTTTTGATCCATTAGATTTCCAGGTTCTATTAACATACTTTCTCCTTTTATTTAGTACCAACTCGTTAGTTTATTGATCAATTTTTTAATTTTGTCTACTATGTTAAAATCTACATTTCTTGTAAAATCGTCCGCTTTGCATGATGAAGCATACTGCACAATTCCAAAAGCTGTTGCGTATCTAGGATTATTTTTATACTGAGATACCTCACTATCAATAATCTCTGGGAATCCTATTTTAACAGGCATATTAAAAATCTCTTGAGATAAATCAATTAAATTTTTAAGCTGAGAACCACCACCAGTTATTACAACTCCAAAATTAAGTTTATGGGCTACATTACTTTTTTTAATTTGCTCTAATGATTTTGAAAGTATTTCAATCATGCGTGGCTCTATAACTTCTGCTAAATCCTTTTGGCTTATTTCAACTGACTCTCTTCCCTTAACTCCTTTTATTATTATTTTCTCATTTGTAGCTAATGCAGTTTTAGAAATTCCGTATTTTTTTTTCAATTCTTCTGCTTGTTCAATTGTTGTTTTAAATCTATGGGATATATCAAAAGTTAAATTTTTACCAGCTTGCGGAATCGCAGCTGAATGCATTATACCTCCATCATAATGAACTAAAATATCAGTCGTGCCACCACCAATATCAATCAATGCAACTCCAAGCTCTTTCTCATTAGCGTCTAAAACTGAATAGGATGATGCAAGAGGTTCTAAAACAAATTTCTTTATTCCAATTCCTAGTTTTTTAAAGCATGTCTCTATATCTTTTTCTACATTTATTAAACTTGTTACAAGATGAACATTTACCCCAAGAGTATTACCTGATAGCCCTACTGGATTCTGGATACCCTTTCGATCATCAACTTCATATGATTGAGATAAAGTATGTAGTATTCGCTTTCCAGGAGATACGTTTATTGCCTGAGAAGCTTCTAAAACCTTTTGCACATCATTTTCTGATATTTCTTTACCTATTCCAGCCATTTGATTTGCATTATTAATTGGTATTTTCCCATTATAATTCATACCCATAATATGGTCACCTGTTATACCTACATAAACCTCTTCCACTTCAATGTCGGCCTTTTCTTCGGCAAGCTTAATTGCGTTATCTAATGACTTAGTGGTTTTTACTATATCAACAACAATTCCTTTTTTTAAACCATCAGATGGATGTTCTCCAAGTCCTAAAATCTTTATTCCTTTGACATTGTTATCAATAGTTGGCTTATCTTCATACATGATTTCAGCTATTACTGCCACAACTTTAGTGGTACCTATATCTATCCCTGTAATTATTTTTTTATTTTCCATCCTTATATTGATCCTCTTTCATTAACAACAATATCAAGATGTGAAAATTTGATATAATTAAAATTTTGATATTCATCAGAATGCATTAAAAGCTTATTTAAATGGTTGATTTGTAATATATAGTGTGCTTTATTAAATGAAATTTTTGACATTTGAGTATTAATTAAAATTTTATCATTCATATCAGAAATACTTTTTATTTGATAAAATAATTTTGGGTTTGTGTTATAAATCTGCTTTATGGTTTTATACTGATGTGTATTAAAAATATTTTCAAAATTTATTTCATTTTGAATTTTGATCTCTGGAACGTGTATTGAACTTGATATATTTGAACTACATAAGAAACCATTACTATTGCTATCAACTAATAAATTATTATTATTGTATTTATAAATTCCAATTGGAGAGATCTCAATAATATCAATAATAATTATTGAGGGATAGACTTTTATTAACTTTGCAGATTCTATAAAATCATAATTCTCTAACTTCGTTTCAATATCATCAACATTTAATGAAAAAATATTCTTATCTTTTATAAATGAAAATTGATTTTCAATACTGTCCAGTTCAATTAGATTGCATCCACTAATAATAACCTTATCAATCTTAAAAATATTACTTTCTCCAATGAATTGATCTACAGCTCCATATGAAATCAGTAAAAATGTACCCAGTATTAATAGCTTATATATTATTTTATCTATATTTTCTTTCATTATTTTTTATCTATAATTTCATTATATATATCATCTGTAATATTTCTAATATCTCCTGCCCCCATAACAATTATCATATCATCGTCAGAACAAATACTTGATATCTTCTTTGCTACTTCATCTTTTCTTACAAGAAATGATTTACTACCAACTATTTTATCAAGAATTAAATTTGAGTTAACTCCTTTAATCTTCTTTTCACGAGCTGGATATATATCTGTTAAAATTACGATATCAGCTTTTGATAGTACCTCTGAAAACTGTTTATGAAATTCTTTGGTTCTTGAATATAAATGTGGCTGAAATACAACAATTAGATTATTCAAACTCCATCCTGCTAAAGCAGTATTAATAGTTGCATCTACCTCAGATGGATGATGGGCATAATCGTCTACAATAGTTATATTGTTTTCAGTTTTATATTTTATTTCAAATCTTCTTTTAACACCCTTATAACTTTTTATACCTTCTTTAATTAAATCAATTGAGATGTCAAGCTCTTTTGAAATTCCAACTGCAGCTAAACAATTTAAAATGTTATGTTCACCAGGGACACTAAGCTCACACTTCCCATGGTTATAATGATCAATAACTAAATCAAATGTAGTTTTATTTTCACTAAACTCTGGATTTTCATATCGAATATCACAATCATCTGACTTTCCATATGTTATATAGGGTCGTTTTATATCATTTATAATTGCTTTAACATTTAAATCATCATAACAAACAACGTTCATTCCATAAAATGATGTAGAATTTAGAAAGGAAAGAAATGTTTCTTTTAAACTTTCAATATTTTCATAGCAATCTGAGTGCTCAAAATCAATATTGGTAACTATTGACATTGATGCCCTTAAAGATAATAAAGTTCTATCGTATTCGTCAGCTTCAACGATGATAGTATCTCCGTCACCTAAAATTGAGTTTGCTAGTAATCCCTGTACTATTCCACCAACAATTAATGTTGGCTTATGATCGGACATAGTTAATATTGAATTTAGCATTGAAGAGGTAGTAGTTTTTCCATGAGTTCCAGCTACAGCAACACTGATAGGTTTAACTTTCAGTAATTCTCCAAGCATTTCTGCTCTTTTTATGACAGGAATATTTTTTCTTTTTGACTCTATAATCTCAGGATTTTCTAAGTTAACAGCAGATGAGAAAACAACTAAATCATGATTGTTTATGTTATTAATATTATGTCCAATACTTATATCTAATCCAATTTCTTTTAAATGCTGTATTCTATCAGAATCTGATAAATCTGAACCAGTAATAATGTGTCCTAGGTTATTTAAAAGTTCTGCCATGCCACTCATTCCTATACCGCCTATTCCTATGAAATGTATTTTTTTTTGATTCCCTAGCATGATATGAACTCTTTTATTTTATCTTTAATGGCATCACTCGCATTAGAATTTGAAAGTTTTGAAGCATTTGAACTAATCTTGTTCATAACTTCTTTAGATTCAAACAACTCAAATATCTTTCTTTCAAGTAATGAGTTATTAAAATCATTTTCCTTAATCATTAAAGCAGCACCTCTATCTTCTAATGCCTTTGCGTTTATCTCTTGATGATTATCTGAAGCATATGGATATGGAATTAATATTGATGGCTTCTTTAAAAATAATATTTCAGATATCGCTGTTGCTCCAGCTCTAGATACAACAAGATCAGATGCAGCATAAGCATTTTCGATATCATCAATAAAATCAAACATTAGAACGTTATCATCATTGATATCACTAATAATATCTAACGAATTATTTCCTGT
>Ga0163109_10003006_pt1 | contig 12920 bp, 12 predicted proteins | sample CRUFie1St13metaG_FD_108704 | JGI IMG/M metagenome (GOLD analysis project Ga0163109, IMG submission 108704) | Marine microbial communities from the Costa Rica Dome - CRUD Field 142mm St13 metaG | ecosystem: Environmental > Aquatic > Marine > Oceanic > Photic zone | place: Costa Rica: the Eastern... | reverse complement strand
CGCGCCAGTTCCGGTCAACTGCAGCAACTTAAGTTACACAGCAGCGGCGCGGCGTTGCTCAACCAATACCAGACCATCGCGCGGCACAAGACCGGTGCGCTGCTCGCTTTGCCACTTCAATTTGCCGCGGTGTTGGCTGCAGGGGACGAACGCATGATTAATGCGGCCCAACGGTGTGGAGAACAGTTGGGGCTGGCTTATCAAATTCTAAATGACCTCGAGCCGCTGTCCCTTGGCGGCAGTTATGCCGAGCACGAGGACATCGTTGATCGTGTGGTCACAGCGCCGGTCGTAGCGGCGAAACAAATGAGTGACAAGGAAAAAGACTTATTTGCGGCACTTGTTAAACAGCCTAAATTGCGCGATTCAGCTCGTAACCGCTGTCTCGTTTGGGCGCAAGATGCAGCTGATGCTGCGCGCAGTTATGCCGCTTGGTTACCGACACCGGTGGAGGCGGTCGTGCGAGAGTTTATCGCCGACTATATAAGCCAGCCTTTACCGTGTGAGCAGGAGCCAAAGCGCTTGCCCACGGCCCTACGAACTCCGCTACTCGCGACAGCAAACAATTGATGAATAAGCACGCGGTAGTTATTGGCAGTGGCTTTGGTGGCATGGCGGCAGCGCTGCGAGCCCGCAAATTGGGTTTTGAGGTCACCCTGATAGAGCGTTTAGAGCAACTTGGTGGCCGCGCACGTACGTTCAAACGTGACGGGCATACGTTTGATGCAGGTCCAACGGTTATTACCGCGCCGTTTCTGTTTGAAGAATTGTTCGAGCTGTTCGATCGGCAACTGCCCGAGTACGCAGAAATATTGCCAGTATCGCCGTGGTATCGATACGAATTCAGTGACGGTTCGCGCATGGATTACGGCGGCACCGTTGAGGACACCGTGAATGAAATCGAGCGCCTGAGTCCTCGAGACGTGGAAGGCTACAAGAGACTGCTCGCGCACTCTAAGCGAATATTTGATGTTGGGTTTGGCGAGTTAGCACACGTACCGTTTAATCGGCTCTGGTTCATGCTCAAGCAGGTTCCGGCATTGGTTCGGTTGGGGTGTTATCGCACGGTTTGGCAGTTTACCAAGCGCTATTTAAAAGATGAGCGGCTACGTCGCGCCTTTAGTATTCAACCGCTGTTGGTGGGCGGTAATCCGTTTAACACCACGAGTATCTATTCTTTGATTCATTATCTCGAGCGACGTTGGGGCGTGCATTTCCCGCGCGGTGGCACGGGCGCGCTGGTAGCGGCCATGGGGCGTCTTATGCAAGAGGTTGGGGTCAATGTAAGGCTTAATCAAGAAGTGCAGAAGATCTGTATCGAAGATGGTCAAGTTACCGGTGTGCAATTCGCCAACGGCGATTCGGTGGCTGCTGACCTCGTTATTTGTAATGGCGATCCGGCTCAGATTTATCGATCGTTAGTACCTCGAGTAGACCGTAAACGATGGACTGATCGGCGCATTGATGCGCTGAAATATTCTATGGGATTGTATGTTCTTTACTTTGGTACTACCTGCCAATACCAGGACGTAGAGCACCACACCATAGTTTTTGGTGAGCAGTATCAAGAATTATTGCAGCGGATTTTTGCGGGCGAACCTGCAGGGGACGATCTGAGCTTGTACCTGCACCGCCCAACGGCAACCGATCCAGCACTCGCACCTGACGGCAAAGATACGTTCTATGTATTAGCCCCGGTGCCGAACTTACAGCACCATGATTGGCTTGCCGCGCGAGACCAAGTGCGCGAGCGGGTTATTGATATATTGGAAGAGCGAGTTTTGCCCAATTTGCGTCAACACATGGACGTTTGTTTTGATCTTGATCCGACCCAATTCGATGCAGACTACGGATCGCGCTGGGGCGCAGGTTTTTCTATAGCGCCGATCTTTACCCAGTCTGCGTACTTCCGTTTTCACAACCGCTCTGAAGACATCAAGAATCTTTATCTAGTTGGTGCTGGCACCCACCCGGGTGCAGGTGTGCCGGGTGTTCTTAGTTCAGCCAAAGTTGTTGAGCACTTGCTTAAAGAGGACTTTCCGCAACCTACGGGGGCAATGTTATGAACCTCAAATCACAAAATCCTGAATTGATATTTAAGGCCAATGCAAAAACGTTTTCGTTGGCCGCTCGATTCCTGCCGAGGGCGCGCTACGATGCCGTGGCGCGTTTATATTACTTTTGCCGATACATGGATGACCTAGCGGATGCTGCACCGGCTGGCTGTAATCATGCAAAGCTTGTCGCGCTGCGTGATGACTTTATTCGTGGTGACAGCGCTGATCCGGTGATGGCCGATCTCCTAGAGCTGCAACATCACTTCGGCATTCCAGCAAACCTAGTTATAGATTTCGTCGATGCTCTGATCGCCGATCAATGGCCGCGGCATTTGCAAAGCCAAGACGAGCTTGTGCGTTTTTGTTATGGGGTGGCCTCCACCGTAGGTTTGATGATGTGCCACCTATTCGGCGTAAAAAACCCACGGGCTTACCCATTTGCTGTTGATCTGGGTGTGGCAATGCAGATGACGAACATTTGTCGCGATATCCTCGAAGATGCTGAGCGCGCAAGGATCTACCTCCCTGCCGACATGCTTGAAGGTCAGGTATGCGCCGCCGGTCTTGTTGCCGGCGACCCAGTGCAACGAGCCAATGCTTACGATGGCGCTGTACGTTTATTGGGCATTGCGGATGAATACTATGCTAGTGCTGCCCAAGGCTACGGGTTTTTGCCCGTCGCGGTTCGGCAAGCGATTAAGGTCGCCGCGCGGTTGTATCAGGCGATTGGGGAAAAGGTGGTGGCTGCGCCCGAGCAGTATTGGCGGCGCCGCACTGTGGTATCGGCAGCGACTAAGTGCCGGCTTATAGGCGAATTGTTGGGTCGGCGTATCACCGAAGGGTCTAGTACGTTAGTGATTCACCGTGCCGAACATCTTCCGCGCTTGCACAAGGCGTTGGATCCGCAACGCTTCGGCACCTGAGTCCGGCGAGTCAGCGTGGCGCATAACTCAGAGACTTTGGCGAGCGCCGATGTAGCGATCATCGGCGGCGGCATGAGTGGCTTGGCACTGGCTTGCCAGATAGATCGCAGTAACAGTTGTGCCTCAGGTCGCATTAATAAGGCTGTGGTGGTGGAACCTCGCAATAAATACCAACGCGATAAAACTTGGTGCTATTGGCGCCGTGGTTCCGGTCTATTTGATGAGGCAATCAGTCACTCATGGTCGCGCTGGGAAATTCGCTCAGCTGGACGTGTGACCACGAGTGCTTGTCCTGAAACCCCCTACGTGCGGGTCGATAGTGGCCGTTATTATGAAGCTGCGGTTGCGCGTCTCGCGAGCTCAAATACAGTAGGCCTTAAACTAGGCGTGAGCGCTGGGCGAGTGAGCCAAGATCAGCGGCAGCTTTGCGTTGATACTGCTCGAGGCCAGGTGCGAGCCGATCGAGTAATCGACACTCGCCCGCGGCCGATTCCTGAAGGCACTCTGTTACAACATTTTTTCGGCTGGGAAATCGAAACCGATAAAGACGTATTCGACCCAACCACGGTCACGCTCATGGATTTCAGCGCGAGCACTGAAGAAGACGTGCACTTCTTTTATGTGCTGCCCTTTAGCTCACGCAGAGCGCTGGTCGAGACCACACATTTTTCCAAACAACAGCTTTGCGAAGCGCAATATAAAGACGAACTTCGCGGCTACTTGCGCCAACGCTTTGCCCTGTCGAATTGGCATATATGCAGTAGCGAGGGCGGCATTCTACCTATGTCAAAACGGCCGCCTGCTGAGTTTGAGAATCAGCCCAATGTGGTTGGCTTCGGCCTGCATGGGGATACAGTAAAGCCCTCTAGCGGCTATTGTTATCCCCATGCACAACAGCAAGCTGAGCGCATAGCGGCATGGCTAGCTGGAGGTTCGAATAGCGGGCCACCGGCGGCAAGACATAGCGTTGCACGCTGGTTTGATGGTGTGTTCGTGACCTTTCTTGAGAACCGCTCGGCCCAGGCCCCTGCCACTTTTTTTCGTTTATTCCAACGGGTCAAACCTGCGGCGTTAGTGCGCTTTCTAAGCGATAGTGCGCAGCTCGGGGACTACCTGCGAGTCATATGGGCGATGCCGAAGGGTGTGATGATGCGGGAGGCGTTGCGCTATGCGCTCGGTCGTTAAACCCTATGCAGGGTTTTTACTGGGCTCAGTGACCGTTCTTTGCGCAGCGATTTGGGCGGTTGAGCAAAGTTCATTGCTCATTCTTGTGTGCAGTGTATTGATCTTGCTAGCGGGTTTGCCTCACGGTGCATATGACTGGGTGATTATGCGTGCGCACTACGGGAAGGAGCAGTTGGTCAGTGCAGTTGCGGCGTATGTGGCGCTAGTGTTGTTGGTGATCGCTCTTTGGTTAGTCGCGCCGCAAACGTTACTGATCGTGTTTTTGGCATACTCGGCCTATCATTTTGGTGACTCTGACTTACCAAATGCATCCAGGTTGCATCAAGTAAGCTGGGGTCTAGCGATCGTCGGTCTACCCGGTTTATTGGCTGGTGCAGATGTTCAGGCGCTATTTAGCGTGCTTACCGAATCGTCCATTGCATCCGCGCCGATCGGTGCTTTAGGAATACTCGGATGGGTCGCGGCAATCGTGCACGTGTGCTCTGCCCCTAAGCGCTGGGTGTCAGTAGGTTTGCTGGTTGCATACGGTTTGGTCTGTTGGGCCGCTGGCGCTTTGGCGGGTTTTGCTTGTTACTTTGCTTTACTGCATAGCCCGATCCATTTAGCGCGCTGGCGTCATGCGTTAAATCAAAAGGGCTCTGCAACGATCTTAATGCTTAGTTTTATTGTTATGAGCGCCATCGCAGGAGCCGTGTGGATGAGCGCATCTGGCCTTGAGGCCACATTCGCAACCATCAATCAAACGACCTTTCGATACACATTTATCGCGTTGGCTGCGCTGACGGTGCCGCATATGGTTTTGCTGAGTAACGCTAATCGGCGTCTTCAATGAAGGGTGGGAATAGCGCTTAGTGTTAGCCTTCTACATGGAATAGTTTGTTGTAAATCACCCAACTTTCATCGATTTTCAGCATCGACAAGGTGTCGATGAAAATCATGCCTAAATAGCCGTCACGCACTTTCGCTACAGCGGTGTCGCCAGTAATGTCTACCGACAGGGTTTCTAGCATTGGGGCTTCGCCTCGGTCTTTTGCAGAAGGAGTCTGTGCGCCAACGAAGTTGGCAAATTCCTCTACAGTTTGCTCGAGTAAGTTGCCACCCATGTAGCCAGTGATCTTTGCGCTAGGATGGAATGCTTGCAGCACTCGATCGCGGTCGGACAAGTACATGGAATCAAAATAGATTTGGATTGTTGCCGCAATAGCGTGTTGGTCATCCATGTTTAGCCCTCCGTAAAAAGGCTAAAAGTATGGATCTAATTCTAGGATGAAGCTAGGTGGTCAGGATCAGTCGATGACGATCGGAATGAGTTTGAATAACGATAAATTGCGATCGTTCTGCACACTATCAACGCGATCATTGACTAAGGTAACGAAGCGTTCGCTGCCGAGGCGGGAACGAAAGACTAGAACCACCACGTCATCGGCGACGATGCGGCGATCAATAGGGTAGCCGTGCTTCGCTACGACATCCGCTTCGGAAAGCCCGACATAGTCGGGCGGCACAGCTTTGGACGCACAAGCGCCGAGCAGCGCAACACAGCAAAAGATTGGCAAAAAACGACGCATAAACGACATCACCGAGTTGATTTGCAGGTGCGCTCTTGAACTGGGCGTTGCGCAGTGGTTCGTTAGTCTTGCGGCATCGACCAGGTCTTGCTGCAGCGTCGCGCGCGCTCGAACTCCGAAAGTGTTTCTTCGACTTCGTGCAATTCTGGGCTTTTCTTGGTCTCGGTCACATCCTCTTGGAGGGGTTCGACGATCCGTTGGGCGGCTGCGTTTTGCATTGGATTTGGCCTAATTGAGTTGTTTAACAAGGTCAGTAAGTAATTAACGAACGCACTGTAGCAACGAGCTCAAGCGCTGAAAAAGGAATAATTAACAATCAATACATTCCTTTAAAGAATATATTTGACAGATGATTTAGTTCTCGAGCCTAGCGCCTAAATGCCCGTAGCCGTTTATCAGTAAAAATTAACCGTTGGTCAGAACGAGAAGTGTCATTAGTTCATTCAGTGGCAGTTTGCACCAGTAAGTTAATAGAGTTTGCCTCGTGATTACGGCTGCCTGGCCGGCCAGTCGAAACAGTTACTTTCATTTTTATATGGACTCAAAGTGATGACCCCGGACGATGATTTTATTGCTGTTAAAAGGCGCATTTAGTTCCGTGAGGGCATTCTTAGCTGCGCTCACCTTCGTCTGTATGTCTTTTGGTTGTGGCGCTGCTGGTGACGAGAGGAGGCACACCCTCGTGATAGACACTGATTGGGCAGGGGGATGTGTAAGCCGAGAATTATTAGATCCGCCGGATTGGTCTGATCGGGGTGCCTTGGTTCGAGCTAATGCGGCATGCACTGTCTATGAGGATTTCAACGATCACGGTAGGGTTAACGTAACGGCAGAGCGCGATCCTAACCGTCCGTATTACGATCGGCGCAGCCCCAAATACCATCTCAAGGGTCAACAGGAACTGGTGTTTCGTCTTGCTACGCCCGATGGCCCTATCCCTTGGCAGGAAATCGCTGTTGATACCGTAGCGTGTGTGCGTTTCAACGCCTATTTGCGCCCTGGCGTGCGTAGGGAGGAAGCGGATTTACGGCGCCGGTTAGAGAACTTTCAAAGCTTACAACGCATAGTGCGGGGTCTGGAAGACCCTAAAATACAAAAGTATCGTCAGGCTATAAATGCACGACGCTACGTCCAGGCGCTCAGAAATCTCGCCGCTCACTCCGCTGATAATGATCTCGCTCGAGCTTATTCATCCTATGCTGATGCGATCGATGCAAGGATTGCTGCAGGGGTGATGGAAAGGGGTTTCTTTTTTCAAGCTGATCGCCGAGCTTTCTTTGCCGCACTCCCCCATCTGGACGTAGCGCAACAAGAAATCATAGCTCCTCGGGTCGCGAGTGAGTCATTGCAGCGATTAAAGGAGCAGTCATATCCTGAGCTGACTATTCGCTTCGCTGCAGCGATGTCGCGTATCAGAGCTATGAGCTTCAGTAACAAGCCTAAGGCCGAACGACAGCGATTATTGGCTGAGCATTACGCTAACGCAGCAGAGCTCTTGCACAAAATCCTTGCGCCGGCGTCAATTGACCCCGATACGGCGGAGCGTATGTTGCAGTTGCTCGAGGAATGTCTGGATAATTTTGTCGCCGTGATGCCGCCTAAGGCAGAGGGCGATCTTAAATATTACGAAGCGCGAGTAGGTTATGAATTTGCCTCACCTGAGTGCGCTCAGCAACTCCGAGAGACAGCGGTAAGCGTGATGCTCGTATCCGAGGGCGCGGTACTAACAATTCCGCTTAAGCTCCTCTCGAGTGGGCAGCAAGTGCAGTTGCCCGCGTGAGCTGTGTGGCTGCTGTTTAGATCATTATCGCAGCGCTCGAAAAGCCTTAATCAGCCACAAAGCGCATCGATAGGTCCATGGGCAATATGGTTTTGGTCAGCTCTCCACTGGATATATAGTCCACGCCAGTGGCGGCGATGTCGGCGAGGGTTTGTTCGTTGATGCCCCCAGATGCCTCCAACTTAATCAGCCCTGCAGACCTGGCCACCGCTTTGTGAGTGTCGGCTAAGGTGAAGTTGTCGATCATCGCGATATCAGCTTTGGCGGCTATGGCTTCGTCCAGTTCCTCAAGGTTTTCGACCTCTACTTCAACTGGTTTATCAGGATTGTTGCCGCGCGCAGTGGCCACCGCGGCGCCAATACTGCCGGCAGCGGCGATATGATTTTCTTTTAGCAGATAGGCGTCGAATAGGCCGATCCGATGGTTGCTACCGCCGCCGCACTTTACTGCGTACTTCTGGGCTAAGCGTAAGCCCGGAATTGTCTTTCGCGTATCCAGCAATTTTGTTTTATGGCCCTGCAGTAGCGCTACATAGTGGGCGGTGCGGGTTGCTGTGCCCGCCAGCAGCTGCACAAAGTTTAAAGCTGTGCGCTCAGCGGTGAGCAGGCTCGCGGCTGGCCCGGTCAGTGTGAACAAATGTTGGTCGGCCTCGACTGCATCGCCATCGCTGGTATTCCAAGCAACGCGGATTTTGCTGTCCACCTGTTGCATGGTTTCATTGACCCAAAGTTGACCGCAGAATACCCCGGGTGTGCGGGTAATAATGCGTGCCGTCGCACTCCGCTCGGCGGCGATAAGGCTGGCGGATAGGTCCCCGGCGCCTAGGTCTTCGGCAAGTGCAGCGCGCACGTTAGCATGTACGGCGGCGCGCAGACTTTGTTGAGACAGCTCAGTGTTCATGAATAGGCATTCCGTGCATGGTTGGACGTAGGGTATGGCTAGCGAATTGTTGTATGCGGCGTAGAATTATAGTGCCCTAGGGCCAATGGACAATCCATTTGCAGATTAATGCTGAACATCGCTTAGATCAGGCTATATGGCGACCGAGCGCCCATTGCGACTCGCGGCCTCATGCTGTGCAGCCCGAACTGATTGTAGTGCACTGCGTCTCGCTGCCTGAGGGCGAGTACGGTACAGGTGCTCCCCAGCGGCTGTTCACTGGCGAGCTGGATTGTGCTGAGCACCCGAGTTTTGCTGATCTCGCGGGGCTTAGAGTAGCGCCCCACCTTATGATCGATCGCGATGGCCAGATAGAGCAGTTTGTGAGCTTCGACAAACGTGCGTGGCATGCCGGTATTTCCAGCTGGCGTGGTCGTAATAGCTGCAATGATTTCAGCATTGGCGTAGAATTAGAGGGGTCGGTAGAGGACGACTATACAGTCGACCAATACCGTACACTGATACAGCTTGTTATCACGTTAATGGGCGCGTATCCGCAAATCAGTGCCGATGCCGTGGTGGGACACTGCGACATCGCTCCGGTTCGCAAGACTGACCCAGGGCCGAGATTTGACTGGTCACGGGTGGTCACGCAGGTGCATATGAATCTTGGGGCGCTCTTGTAAAGAAGCGCCTCGCTCGAAAGCGTTCGAAAGATTTCGAAAGATTTCGAAAGAGTTTGAGATGTTTGAGCAAGTAGAGTCGCGGACAAGAAGGCGCTCTCGCATTCATAGATGCCCTCGTAAAGTAGCGACTCCGTGAGCTTGCGAAGGTTACTGCATAGGTTGTAATGCTTAGGGGTGAGCAAAAAGCCGTGCAAAACCGCGCGTTCTACAAACAGTGAGGTGGCTCTATGGCTGACCAGGATCAACGTCGACGCATGTCTAACGAGGTTCTTGGGATCCTTGAGCAACGGGCCTATCGCATCAAAACCCTCGTCTATACTCTGCGCCCCCTTGGGTGCTTGGTTCAGGCGGCACTTTAGGAGTAAAGCAGTTGGTCAGCCCGACCCGCAACACCCCGTCGATTCCAGAACCTGATCGACAAGCGCTACAAGAATGGCACGACGCCTTTGAGGATGTGCTACGAATTGAAGGTCCTGAGCGCGCATCACAATTACTCAGCAGCCTAGCTGCCCGACTTACCCAGACAGGAGCGGCACTGCCTTTTGCGGTAACCACGCCCTATCGCAACACTATTCCTGCCCATCAACAAGCGCCGATGCCCGGTGATTTGTTTATGGAGCGACGTATCCGCAGTCTCATACGTTGGAATGCGTTGGCCATGGTGGTTCGTGCTAACAACCGCCCAGGTGACCTTGGCGGGCATATTTCCAGCTTTGCTTCTTCAGCAACACTGTATGACGTTGGCTTTAATCATTTCTTCCGCGCTCCGAACGAAACGACTGGCGACGCTGGTGATCTGGTGTATTTCCAAGGCCACGCGTCACCTGGGATATACGCCCGTTCGTTCCTAGAGGGTCGCCTAGATGAACAACAAATGGACAACTTCCGTCGTGAGGTTGATGGCCAAGGCTTGTCTTCCTATCCGCACCCGTGGTTGATGCCTGATTATTGGCAATTTCCAACGGTTTCGATGGGGTTGGGACCACTGCAAGCCATTCATCAGGCGCATCTGATGAAGTATTTGCAGAACCGCGGCCAGGCTAATGTGGCCAGACGCAAAGTATGGGCCTTCCTCGGTGATGGCGAATGCGATGAACCTGAAGCGTTAGGTGCATTGGCGTTAGCCGGTCGTGAAAAGCTCGACAATCTGATTTTCGTTGTGAATTGTAACCTGCAGCGTCTCGACGGTCCCGTCCGTGGTAACGGCAAGATTATTCAGGAGCTTGAAGGCTATTTTCGTGGTGCAGGCTGGAATGTAATCAAGGTGGTATGGGGGCGCCTTTGGGATCCGCTATTAGCGCGGGATGAAGACGGTATATTGCAGCAAGCCATGGACGATACGGTAGATGGCGAGTTTCAAAATTTTAAAGCCAAAGGTGGTGCCTACGTGCGAGAGCACTTTTTTGGCCAACATCCGCAACTTTCGGCGATGGTCTCGGATATGACAGACGAAGACATCTACCGGCTCAATCGTGGTGGTCACGATCCTTATAAGATTTACGCAGCATACCGAGCTGCGGTCCTGCACGAAGGTCAGCCTACGGTGATTTTGGCAAAGACGGTAAAGGGCTATGGAATGGGCGATGCCGGGGAGTCGGAAAACACAACCCATCAGGTCAAAAAGCTCAATCTAGAAGAGTTAAAACAATTTCGCGACCGCTTCGATGTGCCGCTTTCCGACAAACAGCTGCGCGACATACCCTATTTTCGTCCAGCCGACGACAGTGCGGAGATGGCGTATTTGCGAGAACGGCGTGCGGCCTTGGGTGGATCTATGCCACGGCGTTTATTGGACAATAAGACGTTGGAAATGCCACCGCTGAGCGCATTCGCGGCTCAGCTTAAGGGCAGTGGCGAGCGCAAGATAAGTACGACGATGGCGTTCGTACGTATCCTTGCAACTCTGGTTCGCGATAAGAATATTGGCTCCCGTGTGGTGCCCATTGTGCCTGATGAGGCGCGCACGTTCGGGATGGAAGGTATGTTCCGACAGTTGGGTATCTATTCTTCTGTGGGTCAGTTGTATCAGCCCGAGGATGCGGAGGCCTTGGCCGCGTACCGGGAAAGCGAGGACGGTCAGGTTATCGAAGCCGGCATCAACGAAGCTGGAGCGTTCGCTGCCTGGATGTCTGCGGGCACCGCCTACAGTAACCACCTGCATACGTTGATTCCGTTTTACATTTATTACTCTATGTTCGGCTTTCAACGTATCGGTGACTTGGCCTGGGCGGCAGGTGATCTGCAGACAAGGGGCTTTTTGTTAGGTGGTACTGCCGGGCGCACAACGCTAAACGGTGAAGGCTTGCAGCACCAGGACGGTCACAGCCATGTGCTTGCGGCCACTATTCCCAACTGTGTTAGTTACGACCCGGCCTATGCTTATGAGTTGGCAGTCATCATTCAGCGTGGTCTGCAGCATATGTTCGTTGAGCGAGCACCGCTGTATTACTACATCACAGTAATGAATGAAGCGTATGAGCAGCCAGCCATGCCCGAGGGGGTAGAGCAGGCCATTATCAAGGGTATGTATTGTCTTGAGAGTGATGATTCGGAGGCAGTATCGCGTATTCGCTTGCTGGCCAGCGGCACGCTGTTGCGTGAAGCATTAGCGGCGGCAGAAATGCTGCGCCAAGACTACTCGGTAGCGGTGCAGGTATGGAGCGTTACCAGCTATACAGAGTTATCCCGAGATATTGACGACGTTAAACGTTGGAACATGCTGCATGCAGATGCCGAGCCGCGCCGTGCCCATGTCGAGACTTGCTTGCAGAGTGGCGACTCTTGGCAAGATGCGCCGGTGGTAGCAGTTTCCGATTATGTAAAGGCTCTGGCCGAGCCGCTGCGCGGATCTATATCAGCGCCGTTGCACGTATTGGGTACGGATGGGTTTGGACGCAGCGACACGCGCTCGCAATTGCGAGAATTTTTTGAGGTTGATCGTCGCTACATTACCTTGTGTGCACTAAGTCAATTGGCCCAGAGTAATGTGATCGGAGTTGAGGTGGTGCGTTCAGCCCAGCAAGCCTTGGAGATCAGTGAAGACAAGCCTAATCCTCGTGGCGAATAGTTTTTTAAACGTTAGGCAGCATAGGCAAAGCGGCAGCAAGATATTAGGTACAAAAAGAATAGTGAGCAGCAATAAACCATGGACGTTCTGATTCCCAGCTTAGGTGACATCGACGAGGTTGAGGTCATCGAATTGTGTATTGAGCCTGGTGCGGCGGTGGCAACGGGCGATACGCTCATCGTTATCGAATCGGATAAAGCATCCATGGATGTGCCAGCCAACTGCGATGGAATTTTGCAGGCCTATGCCGTTCAGCTAGGCGACCTTGTGAGTGAAGGCACTCTGATAGCAACGGTGACCCCTGATGCTGGCGAGGCAGACTCGCTGGCAAGCGAGGATGTTCCGGTCGCGGCAGCAACCACAACCTCAGCGGAAACTGAATCTGCGGAGATTGAGTCTGCCGCGGCTGAGTCGCAGGCGACCCAGGCCGTGTCGAAGATTGACATTTTGGTGCCAGATCTCGGCGATATTGAAGATGTTGAAGTGATTGAGGTCGCAGTGACTGCAGGCGATCGTATTAGCTTTGATAGTTTGTTAGTGGTGCTGGAGTCGGACAAGGCATCGATGGAAGTGCCGGCGGAGCAGGAGGGTACGGTAATCAGTGTTGCCGTCTCGGTAGGCGACCGTGTCGGCACAGGTGCGCTTATCGCCACAGCCGAGGTGAGTAATAGCGCGCCAGTAGTGGTGACAGAACCGGTGGCTGAGCCAGTGCAAGCTGCAGCGCCGCCAACAATGCAACCGGCAGCGGTTAAGGCCGATGCCCCGTCAGCTTTG
>Ga0163109_10003005_pt1 | contig 12924 bp, 17 predicted proteins | sample CRUFie1St13metaG_FD_108704 | JGI IMG/M metagenome (GOLD analysis project Ga0163109, IMG submission 108704) | Marine microbial communities from the Costa Rica Dome - CRUD Field 142mm St13 metaG | ecosystem: Environmental > Aquatic > Marine > Oceanic > Photic zone | place: Costa Rica: the Eastern... | reverse complement strand
TTTGTTTCTGTTGATCATTGTTTAAAAGACAATGGACATTTCTTTCTTAATGTAGGATATTCTAATATTGATCCATGGGTAGGTATGGATGTAGGCAATGTAGCAAGGGAGTTGTTTGTTTTACAAAATAACTTTACATGGGTAAAAAGTATACACGTGGATGATAAAACAAGTGGACACTTTAAACCTATTAACAGTGAGCGTTATGCAAATACAACGTGGGAACACTTGTTTCATTTTACCAAAGATGGAAATGTAAAATGTGATAAACTCGGAGCAGGTGTTCCATATGAATGGGATTGCAACACAGACAACAGTGGACGCATGCGAGGTAGACTTGTAAAAAGAATGGGTTTTGAAAACTATAACCATTTTAAAAAAACAGCAACACAAGAACAAATAAACGAAATGCAAATAAAGCTAGAAGAAAAACTAGCAAGTATTCCTCCTAAGCCTACTATGCGATGTAGAGGCAACAGTTGGTATATTCCATATGATACAATTAGTAGCAGAGCAAAGGAACGTGGCAAGCATCCTGCAACCTTTCCTGTTGGACTAACAGAGCAATGTATAAAGTTTAGTGGTATTACACAAGGCTTGTTATTGGATCCGTTTATGGGTTCTGGCACAAGTGCAATAGGTGCAATAAAACAAAATATAGAATATATTGGATTTGACATAGACAATGACTATGTTGATTTTGCACAAAATAGAATTAAAGTAGAAACAGAATAGCCATTTTTATTTCATAAATGGCCTTTTTAGTTGACTTTTTCTAAATAGAAGTATACAATAATACAACATCAAAAAGAGAAATATATGACAGTTAACCTAACACAATCTCAAAGAGATTATGCAGTCTTCTTGCCTAGCATAAGTTCTTTCTACGTAAAATTTATTAATAATGCACAACGAAGAGGTGCAGAGTATTTGGCACCAGAACGTTTGCCAGATACATTTGAGTATGGCATAGATGGATTTGACTTCTTCCAAAAAGACAGCTACTACAATTACAAGTGGGGTCTTTATAGTGCAGGACATGCATTGCTTAACACTGACAAAAGTGATGAGCAAGAAACAATGATTCAAAAGCGTGACAGAGAAAGCAGTTTTATCTTAGGTGATAGTGGTGGATTTCAAATTGCTACAGGTGTAATAAAATGTGATTGGCCTAACTTTAAAAGCGATGATCATTTGCGTAGCACAGTTCTCAATTGGTTAGAACATACAGCAGATTATTCAATGGTGTTGGATATTCCTACACTTGCAGCGGCACCTCCACTGAATGAAAAGACAGGACTGAGACGTTGGCAAGACTGTTTAGATTATACTCTACATGACAATGATTATTTTGTTAGGAATCGCAAAGGCAATACAAAGTTTTTAAATGTGTTACAAGGTAACAATGAAGAACAAGCAGACCAATGGTATGAAGCAGTAAAGCATTATCCATTTGAAGGTTGGGCTATGGCTGGTTACAATATGAAGCAGTTGCATCTTGCACTTCGTAGACTTATTGTATTGCGTGATGAAAAATTACTTGATCCAGGCAGAGATGTAATTCACTATCTTGGCACAAGCAAATTAGAATGGGCAACAGCATTTACAGCAATGCAACGTAACATTCGCAAAACTGTTAATCCCAACATGCTGATTACATTTGATGCGGCTAGTCCTTTTATTACTACAGCAAAAGGGCAAGCATATTCACAACACGTGCATCGTAACAGCAAGTTTAGTTATGTTATGGAAAAAGCAATTGACGATAAAAGATTTAAAGATAGCAAGTTAGCTTTTCCATTTAACAGTCCTATTGGTGAACGTCTCAACATGGGAGACATCAACTACATGGGTCCAGGAATGAAAAACAAAATTGGCAAAGAAGGAAAGAGTGCATGGGATACTTGTTCTTACTTCTTGCTAATGGCACACAATGTTTATCAGCATATTGAAAGTGTGCAACGTGCAAATGCATTAGCCGATGTAGCTTGCACAATGTATAAGCCTAGTCACAAAGAATGGTATAAAGGCAAAAGAGGCGAGGGTGAATTCGACTTATGGGTGCCAAAAAAGGTAATTTACATAAATAATTTTATAGACGATTTATTTGCAAGTGAAACCCCTATGCAGATGTTGGACGAAGCAGAAGCGATGCTTACTGATTTCTCAGGCATGAAAAGCATCAAGACAACAGAAAATGCGTTTAATACTTTGTTTGACACTGATGAGGTTGCAAATGAAAGTGACGATGATTATACACCAGAAGAACTAGAAGCCGCGGAGGAATTTTTAGAACAGCTATAGGGAGAAAAAAGCAATGGGCACTGGAACAATCAACAGCAAGCGTAGATACTTAGATAGTCTTAAAATCAAACACAGAGAGTTAGATAAATCGATTATCGAAAAATTAAATACAGCCAGTGATGAAATACTTAAAGAGCTAAAAGTTAAAAGATTAAACCTCAAAACTAAAATAAATCAACTAGAAAATCAACTACATGGATAAATTAATACCTTTCACTAAACCTATCAAAATCTACTATTTTAAAGCACACAAAACAGTAGATGCAAGTTTCATAATTACAGAAAATGTAGTTTTGAAAACAATATTTACACAAGCAGAGTTTGATTTTATTCAAGCAAATTGGAAGATAGAAGATGGGGTGCAAGGATTAAAAACACAACACAATGGAAGAATATGGTGGGAACGTAGAACAGTGGGTCCACGTCCTGACTGTATTGATTGTGATCATGTGGCAATAGACATAAGAGATTTTAATTTTAGATTTGAAACAAAAGACATTGAAGCAATGTTTGAAGAATACAACACACAAAAAACTACTCAACAACATTGGGACTAATAAATGACTAAAAAGATTGCAGTGGTAGGTTGTAGTTTTAGTGCCTTCTGGCAAGGTGATCAGGTTCAACCCGGAGCAAACTATGATGTTAAAACATGGAGTCACCATTTACTAGAAAACTTTGATGTTACTATAGATAGCTATGCACAAAATGGGACTAGCCCTGGATATTTTAATTTTTGTTTGAATTGGATTAATAACAACCCTGATTGCGAATATGATCTTATATTAGGTGCAATGCCTCCATTGAATAGAGATTGGTATTTTGGTTTCAATGAAGGAAATGAAGAAACACTTTATAAAGGTCTTTTAAACACTAGTAGTTGGTTTCAATCAGAAGAAATACTTGAACGTGTTAAAGTATTTGATATAAACAATAAAATTATTACTCATAGTCACAATGATTTATCTTATATACAAGGTCAAAAAACAGCAAAGGTAGCTAAAGAATCACATGAGTATTTAAAAAAGTTTACTGAACACACAAAAAACAATTTTGTAATTAATCAAAAAAAGAATTTACAATATGTGCAAATAGCAAGAGAATATTATTCTAAAATACTTCCGTTTACCTTTTGGTATCATTTACCTAACCATTTTACTGATCCGGAGCCAATGTATGTAGATCATAAAGTAGATTATGCACATATATCAAGACACAGTATAATGCATAAAAAAAATGTATTTGAATTTTTTAAAAATTGGCACAAAAAGTTTCTTATAGATGATACTCATTTCAACACACATGGACATGAACAAATACTTGGAAAATATATCTTGACTGATAACAAAATTAATAGTATTATTAATGGATAATCAAGAGGTTACAATATGAATAGAGACTATACTACAGGTAAAAAAGATAATGTCACTATATTTGGTGGCACTGAAGTTGAACATACAGCCATGTATGGAGAGAAAACATTGTTTGTTGTTGGACCTATGCATGACTATTTGGAACTTATGGACTTATGTGAAAAGCATAGTTGTAACCATATCTATTTAGGTGCTAATATGAGTTTTAAAATTCTACACTTAAATGATTATGATAGACTAGCTACACAATTATTAGAACACGATTATTATGTTACATTAGATTTTGATGTGCAATATACTGAAGATATATCAAATTGTGAAGCAGTAAAATATGATAAATTTATTCCTATGATTAGCGTAAAGATTCCTAATGCTGATCGCTTAGGATATAATGCTTGTGTTAAAATTGATGATAAAGATTTTAGAGCAAGTAACTTTGGTGTTTGGACACACCGACTTCGAAGACTAATGAGTGATAGAGTTTTTACTCCTTGGTCTAAATACACAAAAGACACAGTCATCAAATAGGAGAAATCACTATGACTAAAAAAATACGTTTGATCGATGAAGAACCTGCAGAGGAAACACAAGCTCCTGCTGCAGTAAGTAATCTCGATACTGAAAAACTAATGAAATTCCTAGAAGCTATGGATTGGAAGCTATGGGAAATGCTTAAACTAATGAGAGCAGATAGAGAAGAAAAGAATGAAGATAAGTGATCGTAAAATTTGGATTACTTTTCAGAAGGAAGGCATACACTTGTATCCTGCTGCAAAAGACGATCCAGCATTAGCTACTGGAGATGAATATGATGTAAGTTTCCTCGGATATGCACATCGACATATGTTTCATTTTAAGGTTGCTATTCAAGTATTCCATGACGACAGAGACATTGAATTTATTCAATTCAAACGTTGGTTGGAAAGTTTATACAATACTAACACACTAGAACTTAATCATCGTTCTTGCGAAATGATTGCTGAAGAGCTAGCTACCCAAATTAACAATAAGTATCCAGGTCGCGACATTGAAATCACAGTTGCTGAAGACAATGAAAACGGCGCAACAATGTCATTTACAGATAAAGGTGAATAAAAATGGCTAATTTTAGAATCATGGGATATTATAATATCAATGATATTAAATATGATATCCTTAAAATCATCACACCATATGATGGTTATATGCACAATCAAACTGAAGTTGATACTGTATCAGCTTTGTTTGATACATATCTTGGAGATCTTAAAAAGAACTACAAGATCTTTAGTTACGTTATCAACGTAACTGAAAAGTCAAATGCATTTACATTTGACATCGAAATTAAGATGCAAAAGGATAGAAGCCCTAAGAAGCTTAAAATCCATGTTGGTCGTCTTAATTACGAAGAGAAAGGCTGGACTGAGGCCGCTATTATTGCAAAGTATGGCGACCATAGGGAGGTTGCTAATGCGTAAATTGTTCTACATGGGCTTAGAGCCTTATGAAGGACGTTATACGTTGCAGTTACAAGACTGGTCGACTGCGGTGTTTGATCGCCGCGGTATCGACTATGTTGTTGTTCCAGGTGAAACTATTGATAATACAAAATCAATCAGTGTTGGACAAGTGCTTGATGCACATGGACGTTCTTACTTTGGTATGAGTCAATTAATGAATCTTGTGCAAATGATGCGCAACGGAGAATGCGGTGGTAAAGATGTTGTTTTCTTTGAAGATATGTTTCAGCCAGGCATTGAATCGTTGCCTTACATTATGTGTCAAATCCCAGAAGAAGATAGACCTACAATTTATTTGCGCTGTCTAGCACAGACTGTTGACCCAGATGACTTTGTTCATGTATGGGGTATGAGCAAATGGATGAGCTTGTATGAAGCAATGTGTAATGAAATTCCAAATGTAAAAATACTTGCTACCAATGAAGAAATGATAGCACATATGAAAATTGCAAATTGGACTGCACCAATCTACAACATTAGTGGTTTGAGTTTTGGTAAAGCAGAAGTGCAAAGCCGTGTAAACAATATCATAAAACCGTTTGATGAAAGAACAAATCGTGTTGTATTTGCCGCACGTTTTGATCAAGAAAAGCAACCAGACTTTTTTATGGATATAGCTGAACAGCTTAATGATGAAGATGTAGAATTTTCTATTTTACAAGGTGGGCCATTGAGAAGTAATAATCCCAAGTATGTTGAAAGAGCAAGAGCTTTGGAAAAAGCAGGCGTGATTACAATAAACGAAAACTTGCAAAAAAATGATTATTACAATATTCTAAATGACAGTAAAGTATTGTTTAATTGTGCTTTACAAGATTGGGTTAGCAATACAGTAAGTGAAGCAGATGCATTGGGCTGTAATGTAGTATATCCTGCATACAGAAGTTTTCCTGAAACATTTGCAAATGACTATACAAGATTGTATGTGCCTTGGAGCAAGGAAAATGCAATTAAAAAGATCATGAAAGGACTTACCAAACCAAATGAAAACATGGGTAAGATTTCAGATTGGAATGATGGAACTATTGATCGTATGATTGATATTATGTCACAAGATTATCGTGCAAACAAATGGTTGCGTAGCGGTAACAGATATCGCGATCATGTAGCAGGAAACAAATACTAATGAAGATACTAGTAACAGGCGCAGGAGGCTATGTAGGCGGTGTTGTTTGTTTTAAACTTATGACACGTGATCAAAACTATGAAGTTGTAGCAGTTGATCGAAATGTTTGCAAGCATGGTTGGTTTGATGAAGCACACGAAGGAGACTACAATGACATTCAACATTTATTGTTGGATGTAGATTGTGTAGTGCATTGTGCGGCAACAAGTTTAGTAGGACCTAGTGTAAAAAATCCTGGACTATATTATAAAAATAATGTTCATGGAACACAACAATTATTAGATGCATGTATCGCACAAGGTGTTAAGCGTTTTGTGTTTATCAGTAGTGCGGCCTGTTACGGTAATCCCAAAGATGGTATTTGCAAAATAGATGATAGCAATACTCCTATAAATCCTTATGGATGGAGCAAGCGTATGACAGAGATCATGCTTGCAGATTATCATCAAGCATACGGCCTAAATAGTGTTAGCCTAAGACTTTTTAATGTTGCAGGCGCACACAATAAACTAGGACAAGAAAAGGACGCAACACATATTATTGCACGTATTATGGAAAGTGCAATGGCAGGTGAAAAGTTTACATTAAATGGCAATGACTTTGACACACCAGATGGAACATGTGTTAGAGATTATGTTCATGTATATGATGTTGCAGGTGCAGTGCATAACGCAATTAAGCGCACAGGCAGATCATCGACTTGCGATATTTTTAATATTGGAACTGGTGAAGGTTACAGCAACATGGACATAATAAAAGCAATTGAAGAAAATACAGATTTGACTGTAAACTATGAAATTGGTCCTAAACGACAAGGCGACCCAGATTACTTGGTTGCTGATACGTATTTGACACAACAGCGAATGATTTGGCAACCAAGTATGTCACTTGACGATATTGTTAAGTCAGCGTATAATTTTTATAAAATGACATCCTCGTCATAAACTCGGAGAGAATAAATGAGCAAAGTAGAAGAAATAAAAACAAAACTAGAACAGGCAGGTATTAGGTATTGGGCTAATGATAATATTAGTGCAGTGCTTGAAGAAGGCGATAAGCAAGCACTTATTGAAGAAGCAGTGCCTGCTTTTGAAAATGTATTACAAAAACTATTAATTGATACTAAAACAGATCCTAACAGTCAAGATACAGCAAGGCGTATGGCTAAAATGTATATCAATGAAATTATGAGTGGTAGGTATGATGAAATGCCTAACCCAAGTGCATTTCCTAATTATATTGAAAATGGTTATGAAGGCATGCTAGTTGTAAGAAGTGAACTTACAAGTTTATGTTCTCATCATCACCAAACAGTAAAAGGTGTTGCATACATTGGTATCCTTGCTGGCCCAAAGCTATTGGGACTTAGTAAATACACACGTATTGCACAATGGTGTGCTATGCGTGGAACACTACAGGAAGAACTTAATGTAATGATTGCAGATGCTATTCAAGAACAAACAGGTTCTAATGATGTTGGTGTATATGTTCAAGCAACACATGGTTGTTGTGAGAACAGAGGTATTAGAGCTCATAGTAGTTTGACTCAAACTACAGTGTTGCGTGGTGCTTTCAAAGAAGATCATGCAACCAAAAAAGAGTTTATCGATAACGTTAAACTTCAACAACAGTTTGCACAAAAATAAGAAAATGGCTTGGTGGGATAATAGTAGATATACAAAAAAATCCAAAGAAGAAAAGTTAGAATCAAAAAAAGAACTTTGGAAAAAGAAAGAAAAGTATTATATACCTGAACCAGCATCATTTTATTGCCCAGATGATACACACCCATTATTCTCAATAAAAGTTACAAGAGAGAAGATAGGTGTGTGTTATTATTGTAGCAAAGTTTTTATAGTAGGAGAAGATCCAGATGAAGATTGAAATTGGAAAAACTTATTCATTATCAGCATATCATAAAAAAAGTCTATTTGAAATTGAAATGTTTAAAAATCCTGAAAATGGTAAAATGTTAAACACTGAAGTAATGTGGAGAAATGGAACATTTATTGTTAGGGTAGAAGATTTAGATGAACAGATTGAACTAGAAGCATGCCTTGGAGAAGATGGAGATGAATTTGATTATGATTCATTTTCAAACATTGAAATGTGGGATTGCTTTGATGGTTGTTCAGAAGACTTTGTTCATTACGGTAGTCATTTTACTGAAGAAGAACAGGAACAGCTTGCTGAAGATTATGAAGAACAACTAGAAGGTGACGATTGGATGAGTCGTTATGAATGGTTAGAAGAGCGAGGCTTTGAGAGTCTTGGTTGTAATTATGTTATTCATGGCGGAATAGAAGTAGAATTGTCTGAAGAAGAAATGGAGCCATTAGAATGAAAGATCCAAGAGTAACAAAGTTAGTTGCAGAACTAAAACAAAACGTTGACAAACTTAATAAAATAAACAAAAAGTTATACGCTCAAGGCGTCACTTATCGTTTGGAAGATACATATGATGATCAAACAAAATCCAAGCAATTGGAAATACAATACTTACAGCAGAAAGTGGAATACTAGCATGGTTAAAAAAGTTCACTACACATGGAAAGACATTGAGCATATGATTAATGTAATCAATAACTTGATGTTTGCAGATAACTGGCGACCTGATTATATTGTTGGTATGACAAGAGGTGGGCTTGTGCCTGCGGTAATGATGTCAAACATGACAGGTATAACAATGCATGCACTTGATGTTAGATTTAGAGATACTGATGATAATTATGTTGGTCCTGAATCTAATAGTTGGATGGCAGAAGATGCATTTAATGGTAAACAGATTTTAATTGTAGATGATATTAATGATAGCGGTAATACATTAAATTGGATTAGAAAAGATTGGCAATCAAGTTGCAATCCAGACGATGAAAAATGGAATACAATTTGGGGTGAAAGTGTGCGTGTAGCTACACTAATGGACAATGCACCTAGTGCTTTTGAATGGGTTGATTATACAGCAATGGAAATTGACAAAAGAGAAGATCCAACTTGGATTGTTTATCCATGGGAAGGAGAACGAGACTATGGGAACTTCTGATTCAATGTCTGATTATACAATGGCTGATACAGTAACCATTGATGTAACAAATTATGATGCAAATGGCTACAGTTTAGATTGGGATAACATTACAATTACACCAGATCCTGATCTTCATGTAGAAGGAGATATTATTGCACGTAAAGGTGGAGAACTGATGAATGTCACAGAGATTATCCACGAACAAAAATTACAAATACAAGTATTAACTGACATGATACAAGAAATGTTAGATCAAGGTAATTTTGATTTAAAATGGAATATTGAAGAACGTATGGAAAAACAGCGTTTTCTCAACAAAATTTCAAATAGCTAGATTTCTTGGTTGACATATAATTACATTGTGCTATTATGTAGTATAAGTTAATTAACAGTCAGGAGACTATCTATGAAAAAACTTATCGTAATTGCAGCTACGGCGTTGGCAGTATCTTTTGCTCCCGTATCTGCATCAGCACAATATCGAAGTTATTTCGAAATGATGCAAAAGTGGCCAGAAGCCTCGCAAGAACGTTTTGCTACTAAAATGATTAGTAAGTATGAACGAACTACAAAAATTTATCTCAAATATATAAACAAATATAGAGCCAAGCACAGCAATGCCGCTTGGTATAAGCGTATGCAATCCAAGTTAGAGTTTCAACTTGGAGAGATTGCAAAGTATACAGCATTTCTAAACAACGATGACACACCTCAAGTGGCTGAAAAAACTGTTACTAATACAGTTGTAGAAAAAACACCCAAGGTAAATGTTATTAGGAAAGCCACTGTAGAAGTTAGTCGTAGCACAGTAATTGAAGAAGAACGCACAGACACAATGGTGCGTGAATACAATGTTACTACTGTAAATTATGAGACTCCAGTAAAAACTATACACTATACTCTTACGAAAACTATAACATATTGGAGTGATGGAACAACTACTTCTAATACCAAGACTAGTTTAGACAGTAAAAATACTGTGAATGAAACTAGCAGTGAAGTGTTCCGAGAACTTATCCGTGAATATGCTATTGTTATAGAACAGGATGAGCCAGTTGAAGAAGATACAACTACAGCTCAGACTACAATTCTTAGTGTAGAACAATATCTTGCACGTGATGATGTTGATTATACAGTAGGTAGTGTATATTATGATGCAGTTAAAAATGTTAATAGTAACATTAACGATCATTACACAAACAATGTGCTAGGACATTACTATGGTAACAACCTAAAAACTATAGGCGCACCTGATGCATGGGCAAGAGGCTACACTGGTTTGGGTAGTAAAATTGCAATCCTAGATACTGGTATTGATCTTGATCACTCAGAGTTTGTAGGACGTATTGATGAAGCAAAATGTTTTACAGCAATGTGTGAGCGTGGTTACGAAACTGTTGATGATGGACACAAGTGGTCACACGGAACACATGTTGCAGGTATAGCGGCAGCGGCATTAGATGGTAAAGGCACTACAGGTGTTGCACCAGATGCAGAGTTGTTGATTGGTAAACTTGCATACAACAGTGGATACTATGACTTTGGTAAAGTGCCTGAAGCAATTGAGTGGGCTGTAAACAATGGTGCTGATGTAATAAACATGAGTGCTGGTAGCAGAACTAACAACAGCTATCGTAACAGTTTGACAGAAATTGACACAGGTGTGTATGTTAGTGATCACGAATACTATGGCAAGCATGGTTACAACCAGTTGTTTAAAGATGGAAATTACGGTAGTAGTATTATTGAAGCAATGAAAGGTCACGAAACAGTTTTTGTTCTTTCTGCTGGTAATGATATGCAAGCAGTTTCAACTCCTGAGTCGCACATAGCAGTTAACAGTGAAGTAGGCGATCGTGTGTTGGTTGTTGGTATGTATGATGCACGTAAACAGGATCTTAACAAGTGGAGTAATGCCGCAGGAACAGTATGTTTTGAAACTAATGCAAACGGCACTTGTGCAAATGATAGACGTATAAGTGATCAATACATAGTTGCTCCAGGCACATGGATTGCTGGTCCAGCAGACAACAATGAATACAAAACACTAACAGGAACCTCACAAGCGGCTCCACATGTTGCAGGTGCAGTTGCAGTTGTGCATCAGATGTGGCCACATATGACTGGTGATAATCTTGCAAAGTTGTTGCTTGATACAGCTAGCACAGATGAGTTCAAAAACTACAGTGTAGAACGTCATGGACAAGGTATGCTTGATCTTGAGGAAGCAACAAGTCCACAAGGCGCACTAGGTATTCCTACTACAGGTCGTGTTGATGGTGGAACTGTAACTGTTAATAGCGGAACACTAGCAATGAGTGCAGGTGCTCTTGCATCACTAGAAGAAGTAATGGTGATTGATGATTATGATCGTGACTTTTACTTTAACGCAAACAACATGATGGTTGTCAATGATACAAGAACTACAAGCACAGTTAAAGCGGCACAAGTAGGTGTTCAGCCAGATAACTATATTGGTTACACAGGTGGGCAAATTGTTCCTATGCAAAACATTGCTCTTGCTATCAATGACGACACAGGTGCAAGTTCCATTGCAGTAAACTTTGATGGGTTTATGTTGGGTATGCAAAACGAACGAGGTAGCTTCCTTGGTAATGTTGCAGACAGTGATGTAATGCGTATTGAAGGCGCACAAACAGCATATGTAGGTTATCAGTTTGAGAATGGTAACTTGTTTGGTAATATGCAAGTTGGTGCTACATCGTTGGATGTTGACAGTTCAACACTTCTTAAAAGTGCAGATACACTTATGAGTTACAGTGCTTCGCTTGGTGCTAAACAAACTGTAGGCAAAAATACATTTGGTGCTACAGTAAGTGTGCCAGTAACTATTACAAGTGGACATGGACACTTTGAAGTTGCTAGCAGTGTTTCATCAGCAGGAAGTATTGACTATACAAATAGTTCAAGCTCGCTTGCAACACAAAGGCAAGAAATTGACTATGGGTTGTTTATAAATACAACACTTAGTGATTATACTAGCCTTGAAACATTTGCAGAAGTTAGAACAAACTATGCAGGCACAACAGATGATACTGTAGAGTTTGGTTTAAACTATAAGGTAAACTTTTAATGGATACAACATATAGATATTCAAGGGGCCGGTTAGAAGTTATTGCCGGCCCCATGTTTGCAGGTAAAAGCAGTGAACTTCTCAAACGTATGCTTTTTCTAGAATACAGTGGAAAAAAGATTCTTTGTCTAAAGCCTGTTATTGATGATAGATATGCTACGGATCAAATTGTCACACACAATAAACTGACACATGATGCAGTAGCAGTAATTGACTTGGAATTAGTTAAAGATAATTATACAATTAAACCATATAACTTTCATACAATCTTTATAGATGAGGTGCAGTTTTTTGATAACAAAGAAGCATTATGGTTTGTAGAAGAAGCACTAAGGAATGGCGTAAACGTTGTAGCCGCTGGACTTGATCAAGATAGTAGAGGTGTGCCGTTTGAAACCACAGCTCGTTTGTTAGCAGTTGCTGATGAAGTATTTAAAATTACAGCGTTCTGTAATGTTTGTGGACAAACAGCAAGTAAGACACAAAGACTGAGACAGAGCGGA
>Ga0163109_10003004_pt1 | contig 12924 bp, 8 predicted proteins | sample CRUFie1St13metaG_FD_108704 | JGI IMG/M metagenome (GOLD analysis project Ga0163109, IMG submission 108704) | Marine microbial communities from the Costa Rica Dome - CRUD Field 142mm St13 metaG | ecosystem: Environmental > Aquatic > Marine > Oceanic > Photic zone | place: Costa Rica: the Eastern... | reverse complement strand
TTGAAGTATTACAATGGGCTAATCAAATACTAAAAACTTTTCCTAAGAAAAGAGTCATAATAAATACTCATGATGTAAATGCACCAGGTATTTATGATTTAGCTAATTCTCACAATCATGTATTCCTCGTTGTAAACGGTCATTATTGCGAGAGAGAATGGGTGAAAAAGAATGTTCGATCCGATGGCACAGTTTGGATGGATCTTCTATCAAATTACCAGGTTGACGGAAGTGATGGGTGGGTACACTGTACTGGTGGTAATAATGGTATTGCTGAAGGTATCTTCCGTTATTATGTTTTTAAACCATCCATTGATACTATAGTAGCCTATACTTACTCACCTATATCAAAAACATTTAAAAATGGACCTACATCTCATTTTTCTTGGGAATATGATATGTAATTAAATAATATTTATTGTACTGTTGGATAGATGTCTATTTTTTTAATGAAAATTCAGGAGTTATTTAAATGGTAATAGTAGAATCATATTTAATTGCTATAGTATTATGTTTTATAACTATGCTTTGTTGGGGGTCCTGGGCCAATACACAAAAACTAGTAGGTAAAGATTGGAAGTTTCAATTGTTTTATTGGGATTATTCAATAGGGGTACTATTACTTGCATTATTTTTTGCTCTAACATTAGGTAGTATTGGAACCGAGGGTAGGAGTTTTTTCGAAGATCTTTATCAAGCAGATTCAAGTTCATTATTATCTGCTTTTTTAGGAGGAGTTATATTTAATCTAGCTAATATTTTAATTGTTGTAGCAATTGATATCGCTGGGATGGCTGTAGCTTTCCCAGTTGGTATCGGTCTTGCATTAATTTTAGGAGTAATCACAAATTATATTGGAGCTCCAGTTGGTAATCCATATTTATTATTTGCTGGTGTATCAGCAGTTACAATTGCAATATTAGTAGATGCAATAGCTTATCGACGACTATCTGGATCTAAAGAGAGTAAAGCAAGAAATGGCTTATTGATTGCTTTGGCAGGCGGGATTTTAATGGGCTTTTTCTATCGATTTGTCGCTTCATCAATGTCTGTCGATTTTGTAACATTAGAAGCTGGAAAGTTAGGTCCTTATACAGCAGTAGTTATTTTTTCATTAGGTTTGCTAGTCTCAAACTTTATTTGGAATACTATATTAATGGTCAAACCATTATCCGGTGAACCTGTTAAGTATTCAGATTATATTAATAAGGGTAGTTTGAAATTACATTTGATTGGAATATTGGGTGGTGTTATTTGGAGTATTGGCATGTCTTTTAGCATTATTGCATCTGGTGCAGCTGGTTTTGCTATATCATATGGACTTGGTCAGGGTGCTACGATGGTAGCAGCATTTTGGGGTGTATTTATCTGGAAAGAATTTAAAGATGCCCCCAAAGGGACTAATAAGTTACTTGGCCTAATGTTTACTTTTTTTTTAGTTGGATTAATACTAATAATATTAGCTCGGATATTTTAAATGAAAACCACTAATAACAATATTGTAGTAATTGGAAGTACTAATGTTGATATGATCGTTAAAGGTGACCGATTACCAAAATCTGGCGAAACAATTATTGGTGGAAGGTTTTTTAAAGCTGCAGGTGGAAAAGGAGCAAATCAAGCTGTAGCAGCAGCTAGAGCAGGTGGTAGAGTAACTTTTCTGTCTAGAGTAGGTAATGATGTTTTTGGTCAAGAAGCTATTCAAGGGTATAGAAACGATAAAATAAATGTGAGTTATATAAAAGTAGATCAGGCTGAATCTACAGGTATTGCATTGATTCTTGTCGACTCAAAAGGTGAAAATTGTATATCTGTTGCATCTGGGGCTAATATGAAACTTGACCAAAGTGATATTAAAGATGCTATTGATGAACTTGATAACGCTGATGTAGTGCTAATGCAATTAGAGACACCAATAGAAACCATTGAATACATAATTAAATTGTTAAAAAATAAGCAAGTCAAAACAATTCTTAATCCAGCGCCTGCACTGAAGATAAGCGATGACTTGTTGAGGCATCTTACAATTATTACACCAAATGAAACAGAAGTTGAACTATTAACTGGGGTACCAGTTAATGATAAAAAAGACGCACTTAAGGCATCCAAAATTCTATTGGATAAGGGAGTGAAAAATGTAATTATAACGATGGGTAAAAAAGGAGCCTTTTTACACACAAAATTGAACTATAAATTTATTCCAACTTTTGAAGTATCTGCTCTAGATACAACTGCAGCAGGCGATACATTTAATGGAGCATTAGCCGTTGCAGTAGCTGAGGGTAAAGCACTAGAAGATGCTATACAATATGCTAATGCTGCTGCTGCAATTTCTGTGACTAAAATGGGCGCACAACCTTCTATACCTTTAAAAAATGAAATTGATGATTTTTTAAGCCATTCAGGCTAATGCTTTAACATGAAAATTCCAACTCTCCATATTACTTTCCAACGATTTTTGTTTCTTGTATTAAGTATAATAATATTCTCATGTGCTGATTCAAACAATCCTACATTATATGATGTTAATTTTATCATCAAACCAGAAAATGGAGGCAACATATATCCGTCAGGTAATATTAAATTGGTTGAAGATACTGAATTAGAAATACTAGCTGTTAATGAAAATGGTTACACATTCATAGGGTGGTCTGGATCAATAGTCTCAAATAAAAATCCCTTATCAATCACTATTAATGAGGATATAGCCCTGACTGCTAATTTTCAAATCAAATCTTATCCGTTAACTATTAGTATAGCTGGACAGGGAAATGTAATTGAAACTATACTCCCAAATAAAAGTACCGATTATTCGCATGGTACTACGGTACAATTGCAAGCAGAGCCAGATGAAGGGTGGAAATTTGATAGCTGGGGAGGTTACATAAGTAGTACTGATTCAGTAATACAACTTACAATAACCTCCGAACTTAATATTCAAGTTAATTTCATACCAAAAATGATTGACCCAATTGCAATCAAGAAAACAAACCCAACTAGAGTATATATGCATTATATGCCTTGGTTTCAATCAAGATCAATTGATGGTTTTTGGGGTTCTCATTGGACAATGGAGAATAAAAACCCAGAAAATTTTGTAGGAGATCAACGTGAGATAGCATCACATTTTTATCCTCTCATTGGACCTTATTCTACAAATGATCCAGATGTCGCAGAATATCATTTGCTACTAATGAAGTATGCAGGTATAGACGGAATATTAATTGATTGGTATGGTACTTATGATGTATATGACTATAAATATAATTTACAAGGCTCGAATAATATTATTCAATACACTGATGCTGTAGGATTAACATTTGGCATTGTTTATGAAGATCAAACTACACCAAATGTTGTTAATCAAGGTCTTGCCGAATCAAAAATTGAAGCTGCAAAAAAAGATTTCGAATATATTCAAGAAAACTACTTCAGTAAATCGAATTATGAACGTATAAATGAGAATCCACTAGTACTAGCGTGGACTCCAATTGAATTAGAGACCGGGGCTGAATGGGGAGAAGTATTAGAAAATATTGATTCTAATCTTATCTATCTTGCATTATGGTATCAAAGTAATGACCTAGGAATTCATGGGGACGGAGAATATGCATGGGTCTATGGCGGGAATAGCAACCATTCCCAAGAATTAATTAATTTTTATAATTATAGAATAGATAAATATTCATACGGGATAGGATCTGCTTATCCTGGTTTTAAAGATTTTTATGAAGAAGGTGGCAGAGGTGACATCATTGGCTGGGAAATACCAGTAGGTATAAATACTTTGGAAAGTACCTTAAATCTTGCTTCGCAATATAACATAGACTATTTACAATTAAACACATGGAATGACTATGGAGAGGGTACTATGTTTGAACCAACTGTTGAATTTGGATTTCAATTTCTTGAAAAGGTTCAAGAGTTCACAGGTGTTTCATCAAGTGTTTCAGATCTTGAACTTATTTATAATTTATACTTGCTTAGAAAGGAGTATTCTAATAATACAGATATTCAAAAAGAATTAGATGTCGTGTTCAATCACCTTGTTACCTTAGATATATCAGAAGCCAGATTATTACTAAATAGTATCTCTAGTAATTAGATATAATTTTGGGGTATACTTTTATATTGTATTGTTTTTTATATATTTAGGAATGAAGTATACCCTCTATTTATTACTTCTTTTTTGTAATTCAATTAGTGCTCAAGAAATAAATCAAACTAAATTTTACGGAAAAGAACATTTTTTAATTGAAGGAACAATTGTCGATGAACATCTAAAAGAAAGTCCTTATGACAGACTCCCTGTTTCATATAAAGAGCTCGTTAGAACACCCGTATGGAATTTATCTAAGTCCTCTGCTGGAATATCTATACGATTTAGGACAAACACCTCTAGTCTTAAAGTTAAATGGGAGGTGATGAATGATTTTTCAATGGATCACATGCCTGATACTGGGATTAAAGGAGTTGATTTATACTTTAGAAATGGGCAAAAATGGCAGTACATAAACACAGGAAGACCTCAGGGATTCTATAATGAGTATACTCTGATTGAAAATATGGATGAAGTAATGAGGGAATTTAAAATTTTCCTTCCCTTATATGATGGTGTGAAAAATATTGAAGTTGGAATTGATTCAAAAAGCAGTATCAATAAACCATCAAAAAACTCAAAAAAACCTATCATATTTTATGGAACGAGTATAACGCAAGGTGGATGTGCATCAAGACCTGGAATGGCACACACAAACATCATGTCGCGACAATTAGATATCGATGTTTATAATTTTGGTTTCAGTGGAAATTGTCGCATGGAACAGCCTATTGCTGAATTAATTTCTTCAGTAGAACCTTCTCTCTATATTATTGAATGTATGCCTAATATGATGAAACCAGAACTTATTACTGAAAGAACTATTCCACTAGTTAAAACCATACGTAAAAAGAATCCGGACACACCAATTATTTTTGTTGAACTATTCAAATCACCTATTACTCTACTAAATAATAAAATAAGAAATGAAAACAAGGCTATGGATGATGCTTTAAAAGCCGAATATAATAAGATGATTGAAAATGACTTTAAGAACATTTTTTTTATAGAAACACCAGAACTTGCCGATTCTGATCATGAAGGCACTGTTGATGCCATTCATTTTACAGATTTAGGATTCCAAAGGTATGCTGACTTTTTAGTTGAAAAACTTAAAGAATTTCAAATACTACCGTCTAATAATTAGATTGGTGAAATTTATACCTAATATAAATCTAATGTTGTTATCCTTTTCCAAATTTCAGCTAGTTCTATTTTGCTTACTAACTACCTCAATCTATGGACAACATTCATTACTGGTAAAAGTGCTGGATAATGAAACAAATATGCCGTTATTTGGTGCCACTGTATTCATTGCAGATATTGAATCTGGTGGTATTAGTAACAAAGATGGAAAGGTTGAATTTTCTAACTTAACAGCCGGACAATACGAAGTTATTATACGCTTTTTAGGCTATAAAACTCGATACCAGTATATAAATATACCTTCAGAAAGTAATACCGTCATTATCATTAGGCTTGAGCATGATCATGAGGAGCTGCAAGAACTAATTGTTCAATCTAATCGAAGTAGTCGCACTATTGAAGATGTCCCGACTAGGGTAGAGATAATTGCAGGTGAAGAATTAAGCGAAAAAGGTAATATGAAACCGGGCGATATCCGAATGCTTTTAAATGAGAGTACCGGTATACAGACCCAACAAACATCTGCTACTTCATATAATTCCAGTATTCGAATACAGGGACTCGATGGAAAATATACACAGCTACTCAGAGATGGGTTACCCCTTTATTCAGGCTTATCATCAGGATTAAGTTTGATGCAAATTGCACCTCTTGATTTATCTCAAGTAGAAGTGATAAAAGGTGCTTCTTCAACGCTGCATGGCGGAGGTGCCATAGCTGGACTGGTTAATCTTATTTCAAAAAAACCTGCAGAAGAATCAGAATGGTCATTTTTATTAAATGGCACTTCAGCTTTAGGACTTGATGCCAGTTCTTTTTATGCAAATAAAGATAAACATCTCGGTATGACTGTATTTACTTCTTTCAATAGCAATAATGCCTATGATCCTGCAGATATCGGACTAACTGCAATTCCTGAGTTTGATAGATTTACTATTACTCCAAAACTATTTTGGGAGATTAATGAATCTATGAATATGGTGCTTGGAGTCTCATATATAACAGAAGATCGTTTAGGTGGCAGTATAGATCATATCAAAGGAATACAGAGTAATAACCACTATTTTGAGGCCAATAAAACAAACCGATATACAACTGAGCTACAATTACAAAAAAACTTAAAAGACAAAGGTAAGGTTCACCTAAAGAATAGTATTAGCATTTTTGAAAGAAAAATTGAAGTGCCTCGATATATTTTTGAAGGCACTCAATTATCAAGCTTTTCAGAAATACATTGGTCCATCAACTACGATCAAACTTCATGGATAATGGGCATCAATCTCTGGACAGACAAATTTGAACAATTACGGGGAAATGATTCTTCTGTACTTGATTACTCGTTAATTACTTCAGGCTTTTTTGCTCAAAATATATGGACACTAAATACTCAATGGACCGTAGAAAATGGGTTGCGTATAGATGCACTTAGTTCTGGAGAACTCTTCATTTTACCAAAAATTTCTATTATGTATAAACCTAATGCAAGTCTGACATTACGAGGCGGAGGTGGTTTGGGTTATAAATCACCTACGGTTTTTACAGAGGATACTGAGCGATTACATTTTAAAGGTATAGCACCTATAGATTTTGACAAAATAAATTCTGAAAAATCATTAGGAACGAATTTAGATATAAATTATCGGTTACAATTTGGTGAAAAGCTCAATCTTTCCACTAATATGCTCTTATTTTATACTAAAATTACGGATCCCCTAGTATTAGAAATGGCAAACCAGGAATTTCGTTTTATCCAACTCAATGGGTTGTTTAAGACGCAGGGTATTGAATTAAATATGAAGTGGAACTATAATAAATTAAAACTCTTCACAGGTTACACGTATACAGCTGCAGCAAAAGTTTTTAATAGGCAGGAAGAAGTATACCCCTTGGTTGCTAAAAACCGAATAAATAACGTTTTAATGTATGAAGATCATGGAAACTTTTGGATAGGACTAGAAGCTTATTATTATTCGCCGCAACAACTCAATGATGGCTCTGTTGGGCAGTCATATTGGATAATGGGCATTATGTCAGAAAAAGTAATAGCTAATGAATTATCCATTTTTTTGAATTTCGAGAATATCCTAGATACTCGTCAAACAGCATTTGATAAAATTTATACCGGTGATCTTAGTAATCCAGAATTCAAAGATATTTATGCTCCGGTCGATGGATTTATCATCAATGGAGGATTCAAATTACGATTATAATACAATAAACCGTAATAAATTCGCTCACTCCGTCATAGATATAGTGCACAGAGTGAGATAATGAAAAAGAAATCAAACAAGAAAGATTGTTGATGATGGCATTACTTGTAAAAGTATAGATCTAAAATTATATCGAAGATCTATGCTACGAATCAAAAATAATATATCAACCCTAAATTAAATCGTCCACTAGAGGCGTTCTCTTCAACATTCTCTGTAAAATTTCCTATTGATACTTCATCTATTGTTATAGCTCCAATCGTATATCCAAGATTAATTGCTAGTTGATCTGAAATAAAAAAGTCGGATCCTAAACCAATACCTATACCTGAGCCTAAAAACTCAATATCTCCGCCTGGATTATCTTGTAACACTGAAAATCCAAGAAAGGATAATTTTCCAAATGGCTTCATCTTAGAATCTTTCTTACCCAATCTACCAATAACTCCTAAATCAAAATGCCCTAAAGCATAATTTTCACCAATATCTGCATTTATTTCAGACCCATCAAAACCAATAAAGAAACCTAGTCTAGAATTAATATTATAACCTATCTCTAATTTGATACCCGATCCAGACTCAGCATCATAGTCGTAATCATCCAATGTCCATGCAGTTCCTTGAAGGCTAAATGATAAGTAAACACCTGCCTGAGTTGAATCTTGGCCGTTTACATTAACTGTAGCCATCAGTAACACAAAAGGGATTAAATATTTCATATTTAAATCTATTTGATGAGAAGCATCTTTTTAGTTTCAGTAAAAGATGGAGTTGTTAGCTTGTACAAGTAAACACCACTCGCCAATCCAGAGGCATCAAAAGTGGCAGTGTGATAACCAGCTGACTGCTGCTCACTTACTAAGTCTATTATCTTTTGTCCTATGCTGCTAAATACATTAAGGGATACTTGAGTAGCCTCTGGAAGGACATACTGAATCTGAGTGATTGGATTGAATGGGTTAGGGTAGTTTTGTAATAGAATTTGTTTACTAATTTCTAATTCAAAGTCATTATTTATAGGTATTGGTGTATAAGTATTTTTTGCACCGACATATTTGGCTAGTTCTGAGTTTTTGACTTGAGAAGTATTTGTCTCTAACAAACCCGGAATATCATTTATGTTTCCCTTAAATGCTCCAACAAATAGATGGTGATGAATGAACGATCCTGTTATTTCATTCGTGCGTATATCAATAATGTCTTTCTCTTGACTAAAAGCATGATAATGATAAGGGTAATCGCCATGCATATGTCCACCAAATGAATCTAAGGATTCATTAAATCCTTCTAAATTTTCATTTTCATGTCTCCCAAATAATAGTATTCCATCATAAGATATTGCAATCATTGGTGGGTGACTTTTTCCAATATAATCAACTGAATTATATAGATTTAGTCCATTCCCATTAAATGCATGTCCGTCGGCATGATAGTGTAAATCCATGCCTCTTCCAACGTGTATACCAGTTATAGAAATTTCAGAGGCAGCAGAAGCAAAATTAAGGGTATTATTGAGGCTTGGATATACTTTAACTCCGTCTACTGCTATTCCCATATCTCGTAAACTTGCATAACTGTATTCATCACTTTCAGTAATGGATAAACCTACATCACTTGCTAAAGTACCTAGTTCTGTAAAATCATTTTCGGAAAAATGACTAACTAGTCCATAGTCTTTTAGAGGAATTTTAATAAGATGTGTAGCGAGGGTGGCATTACGTGTAATTGATTGTGTTTCATATGAATTTGTTGTTCCATCACCAGGAGGTCTTGGAACATCAATTAAAAAATTTGGGCCTTCAGAAATATTATAAGAGGCAATAACCATGAATGGGTGATATTGGTTATTCATATCTGATGCCATTGTGAAATAAACCTCTCTAACCGTAGCCTGCCCTAATAAACCGTTATAGATATCACTTGAGGCTAGTTTTGAACTCAACAACCTATCTCGAAATTTTATGTAAAAATCTTTTTGATACCTAAGTTTTTCATCATTTTCGATAAGGTATTTTTCAATATCATTTAAAAATGACTCAGCGTTAGCATCAGAATCAGTATTCTCTCTGAACTGCGATTTATAGAAATCATCTATTTCACCAGAAAATTGAGTACTTGAAAAAGGATGCTTTATATAATTGGAGGTATTTGTTGGATATTCTGCAAATGGATTAGTTTGCCATTGGGTTGATTTTGGATCAAAATCACTACCACTTATTAATCTTAATTCTAGAGAATTATAGGGGTTCTTAAAACTTAACTCTAATGCTTTTAATTTATCATCTGTCAATTTAAGGACTGAATTTTCAATAGAAATCCACTTATCTATCCAATTTTCTGATTTTTTAAATGTATTACTCTCGGCTTCAAAAATGTATTGTGCAGTTGCTTTTAAATGATTCTCATCCAATTCAAATGCAAGAAAAGAAGATGTATTAGCAGAATTAATTTCTATGGTAGCTCTATCATTAATAATCAATTCGTCAGAATTGTTAGAACCTAAGGAATAATAACTGTGTAATAATGGTTGGATAGTGAAGGCATTCTCTTGAATAGATTCTAAATTCTTCAGAATATCAAGTGATGTAATTTGAAAAATAATTTCAAGAGCATCCCTGTTTGTATCCAAAGAATCAAGATTAAATAATTTGATTTGATTTGAGTTAGCAGTTAAAACTAATGTAGTATTCTCTGAATCACTAATTATTATGTAATCTCTTGAGTTAAGTTCTGTTTGATCAGTTAGTTCTAATGAATTAGATATACTGCGATCTAAATAATCATTAAAAGTTACTGGACTATAAACCTCAATAGCTTGCGAATAGAGAGGAGTACTGATACTGGCTACTATGATTAGTAGATTTAATCTAAGACACTTAAAGTTCATTATAATAAAGTCTTTGTTCGAGGTTTACTAGTGAAAGGTTACAAAATTCAAGAGATGAATACCTGTTCAGTACCTAAGAATCCAGATAGACTTACATTTAGGACATCTTGAGAAAAATGAAATATATTCCTGCCATTTGGTTCTCTTCCAGGTATGTTTACACTTAAGACATTTCATATTAGAGCTTTTTATTTGAACTAAACTTGGCTCTTTAAGGCCTAAGTAAAGGTAGGTTTCCTATCTGCTATTTCAGTACTTAGAAAAAAGTAGAGTACCCGATAAAAAATCATTCACCTTTTGTTTATTTATTGTAATTGCTGTGATATGGTCTAAGTTATCATGAATCCATCATTATACTCATTAAAGTGCCCTATTATAATAATTATCCCTCTCTTTGTATGACAATAATCGTTATATCATCACTTTGTTCAGCTTCCTTACGAAAATGATTTAGTTCTTCAGTAATACCTTCAACCATTGCATCAGGATCTAAAAACTTATTGTCTAATAACCATTTTTCAAATCTTTCTTCTCCATAAAAATCACCCTTTACATTTCTAGCCTCTGTAATACCGTCAGAATACAAAATTATTTTTTGGTTGGATTTTATTTCATAAACCTCTTCATCATAATTGACTGTATCTAGTATACCCAACATTAAACCCCCAACCTCAAGAGTGGAAATCGAATTTTTTTCAACATCTAATACATAGGGATTGTTATGACCTGCATTTACATAACGTATTGTATTTTTAATTGAATCCAATTCACAATAGATAGCCGTTATAAATTTATCTAATGGTGAATCGTTAAATATTAATTCATTCACTTTAGTTAAAGAAATATTGGGCGTGTTGCTGTACTCTAGATGTGATCTAAGAGAAGCTCTCATGGTGGCCATCAATAAAGCGGCAGATACACCTTTACCAGTAACGTCTGCAACTGTAAATCCCCAATTATTTTTATTGGGTAATGATATATAATCATAGTAGTCGCCTCCAACATTTTTTGCAGGTATACTACAACCAGCAACTTTATAATTTGAAATCATAGGTTGCTCTTTAGGCCAAAATCCACTTTGAATGGTAGATGCCAATTCTATTTCTTTATTCAATAATTGGTTATTCAACCGTTCTTTATGTAATAATGCATTTTCAACGGCAATGGCTGCCTGATTTGCCATAGTTTGAAAAATTGCTGCATTATCTTGGCCAAACTTTTCTAATTGAACACTATTTATAGCTTGGAGTGCTCCAATTACCTCATTATTATGATTAATTAAAGGAACACAAATTATATTTTTTGTTTTAAACGACGATCCTTTACCTAAATCTCCCCCAAATCTAGAATCTTTACTCACATCTTTAACAACTGCTAACTTTTTATTTTGTACAACCCACCCTGAGATGCCTGATGTTACTGGAATTTTTTTACCTGACAATTCAGCTGTTAAAGGACCTGTAGGTACCGTTAAAATTAAATCTTTTTTGTCCTCAGATAATAGAAACAAAGAACTCGCCTCTGCACTCATTATTTCCTTCGTTGCATTCATTATTTCTTTAAGAATATTTTTCAATTCTAGATTAGAATTAATTTTAGCAACCAATTCCATTAACAAATTTAGTTTATTAACATCTATTAAATTATTCTCTTTAGACATATCTATTTTATTAATGTTAGTTGCCACAAGTCTGTGTCTTTTAAGTTTAATAATGGTTGTATAGCAAGTTTACCAGTTTTACCAATTTGAGTTTCCAAATATTCAAGCTCCTTAAATTGTGCTATAGTAGAGGGATCAGGTTCTAGTTCAATTCCAGAATCTTTCAAGATTAGCAGTCCTTTTGCTTTAACAGAAAGCTCCAAATAAATTCGTAAATAACAAATAATATCCCCTACTACCAAGGGTTGAAAGCTATTTTGAATAGTTGAGATGTACTTGCCTACTCTTGTCTCAGATATATTGCCTGCCATTAATAATTTAAGTAATTCCATATCATTATCTAAGCCAACACCTAACCAAGATCTAGTAAATTCTTCGCTTTTATTAAAAATCACATAATAGATAATCGGCAGTGATAGAATAGTAATAATAGCAGTTGTGATAGGTGGCAATAAAAACAAATTATAAACTGCATGAATTATAACTGCTGATAAATAACCAAATAAAAATGTAAAAAAGATATTCCAAGACTGCGTATCACTAATGATTTTTATAATAATAGCAGCAATACTTGTAACTCCACCATGCATTATTGCAGTACCAAAACCTCTGACAAACCAAGTAATTAAACTAGTATTGTTTAATACATTTAAGTAAAAGATATTTTCAATGAGTGCAAATCCTACTCCGATTGCAAACCCTAATATTGCACTATCAATCATAAATCCTATACGCCTTTGGCTGAATAATAATAATATCGGAATAAGCTTTAGGAACTCTTCAGTAAATGGGGCTATGAAACGACTCAATGTTGTTCGGTCGACTGAATAATTAATAGTAATAAAATCATTAACTAATGTAGCCAAACCTGCGGTTATACAACCAATAATAACAGTTGAGAGTAAAAAATTTTTCTTTATCA
>Ga0163109_10003003_pt1 | contig 12924 bp, 8 predicted proteins | sample CRUFie1St13metaG_FD_108704 | JGI IMG/M metagenome (GOLD analysis project Ga0163109, IMG submission 108704) | Marine microbial communities from the Costa Rica Dome - CRUD Field 142mm St13 metaG | ecosystem: Environmental > Aquatic > Marine > Oceanic > Photic zone | place: Costa Rica: the Eastern... | reverse complement strand
TGTTTGGAGTTTAGAAAATCTGAAAATTATTTTTCCTTATGCAGTTGTCGCATCTCTGGCTGGTTTAACAGAAGCTACCTTAACTCTGCGTGTACTCGATGAAATGACAGGAACTCGAGGTAAAATGAATAAAGAATACTTTGCCCAAGGTCTTGGTAATCTTGTAGTTGGTGTATTTGGTGGTATGGGTGGTGATGCTATGGTTGGCCAATCTATCATTAATACACAGTCTGGTGGGCGTACTCGTTTATCTGGTATTACTGCTGGTCTGGGACTGCTACTATTTTTATTATTTGCGGCGCCTGCTGTAAATGCAATTCCTTTGGCGAGTTTGGTTGGGCTTATGTTTATGGTAGTAATCTCTACTTTTAAATGGGAGACATTTAAATACAAAGGTAAATTACCAACTTCGGATATTATTGTGGTACTTCTAACAAGTATTGCGACTATTATTTTTGATTTAGCAACAGCGGTTATTATTGGTGTGATTGTATCTGCGCTTGTGTTTGCTTGGGAGAAGGGTAAGCATATAGAGGTTCGAACAAGTATGAATAAAAGAGGGGAGAAGATATATAAGATTAATGGTGTTCTATTTTTTGGTTCAAGTCTGGAATTTAAAAATGCCTTTGATGTTGAGAACGATCCAGAGTCTGTAATTATCGATTTAAAGTATGGTAAAATTATGGATACATCGAGTATTGAGGCTATTAATTCTGTGGTTGAGCGCTATCAAGGGGCTGGCAAAAAGGTGCTTGTAACTCGTGCTGCCGAGTCGTGTCGAGCACTACTTAAGAATGCCCAGGAGCTGACTGTGATTGATAGTTGTGATGATTACGATCCAACAAATTAAAAAAAACCCCAGAAAGGGGTTTTTTTGCAGGTTTTTTATGATCTAAGACTGTCTATGTCTCTTTTTAAATTTGTTAACTCTTCTTTGGTAAATTGTCCTTCAGTTAATTTGTCTATTCTTTGAATTACTCTTATTATTTCTTGATTTTGAGTACCTTGTAACTGACTTACAAGATCGGATCTAGATTCTAGAATATAACTATAAATTTGAAATGAATCTGTTAAGTTGTCAATTTCACCTCGTTGGTTATCTACTAGGTTTCTAACGAATTCAGCGTCTGGTGTCTTTGCTTCAAAAAAATCTTTGGCAATATATCCAGATTTTGTACCACTTTTAATTGCATAAAATAATTTCTTTCTTCTTGGATCCCATTTATATAAAGGTTCTTTAGTATAATCTATTGTTACTGTATCATTATGTCTTAGTTTGCCTATAATGTCTCCAGTTTCGTCTCTTAAATTTAATCTTGAATTTGGATTATTTAGTTTAATGGTTTGTTCGTCAAATAGATTAAGAGTATTCGATAAGGTTGCCTGTATTGTTTCAGGTGTATCTGCGTCTTCATTATAATTTACTGAATCAGACATTATAGTGCTGAAAAATAGAATATCGCCAAATACTGTTCGAGGTATGCTTGAACTATACGTTTTAGTTTTTTGGATAAGCATGAATGATGCTGTTAGTAACCGTCTTTTTTCTTGGTTATTCATTTCTTGTTTGGATCTGTATTTGTTAATAACCGCAGTTACATCAGCTCTGTTAAGATAGTTGTTTGCTTCGCTTGACGATATGTTTTCAATTTCTTCTCTAAGTTGACTCATATAGTCTTGTGTAGTTGTTGAGAGTTGTTCTTTTTCTGTCTCTCTTCTAACTTGTTGTCTTTTTGCTAATTGTGTTTGTGTTTCTCCAGTGCTTAAAGGTTCACCTTGCATTGGATAATATCTACCAAAACCGTCACTTTCACTATCTATGCCTCTTAAAGGTTGATTATCTAAATTTGAATCATTCATACGTATTTTTTAAAGTATATCATATTATTTTACCATATAAATTAAATACATGCAAATATTCTTTGTGGTAAATACTGTAGCTCTTTAAAAAATGTTGTATAAAACTTGACAAATAAAATAAAAAGTGTAAAGTACACCCAATATAACTTTTAATTATGAAATTAAATAAACGTATGGCAAGTTTGTTTGCCGCTCAACCATCTTTGGAAGAGTCTTCTTCTTCTCAAAGAATTATCGATATTGTTAATGCGAATGCTGAGGCAATACAAAATAAATTATCAACTGATGAGTGCTTAGAAGATACTGCTTTATCAGAAGGGTACTCATTGGTACAAAATTACGATGACCAAATTATCTTAATTGGTCCGGGACTTGATTTAACAAATGTTAAATTAGATTCCCTGAAATTTGAGGGCCAAAATTTTGACGATGTTAAATTTCTCAATGCGGATCTTTCAAACTCAAGATTTATTGATGTATCCTTTAGAAATACAGATTTTTCAGGTGCAAATTTAGAAGGTGCTTATCTTAATGGTGATTTTACAAATGCACGTTTTGAATCTGCTGATTTAAAAGGAGTTGATTTAACATATGAAGATTTAATAGGTGTTGATTTTAGAGAAGCCAATTTAACAAGTGTTGCTTTTAATTATTCTAATTTAACAGGTGTTGATTTTAGAGGAGCTAATTTGATTGGTGCTCATTTTAGAGAAGCCAATTTAAGAGGTGTTGATTTTAGAGAAGCCAATTTAACAGGTGTTGATTTTAGGAGTGTTAATTTATCTGGAGCTGATTTTAGAGGTGCTAATTTAACAGGAGTTGATTTTACTGATGCTGATTTAACAGGAGCTGATTTTACGGGGGCTACTTTACCTTCGGATGATTATTTTATATTTGAAGGAGTGTTAATTGGTCCTGGTATATGTGTAAAATCTAATATTTTTTCTGGGAAAGATTTATCAGGAATGAAATTTAAAGGTGTAACTTTTGTCGAAGTTAATTTTGCTGAGTCTATTCTTGATGATGTTGAATTAATTTATGTTGAATTTGAAGATTGTAATTTGTCTAATTTATCGTTCAATAATTCGATCTTGAATGATGTTTCTTTTTCAAGAGGTAATTTATCTGGTATAAATTTTGCAGATGCTACTTTAAAATCAGTATGTTTTGATGCAATATCATTTGGTGAATTGACTGTTGGTAATAATTGTGAAGATCTAGTTTTTTATTATTGTAAATTTTCTGGTTTTGATTTAAGAGATGTAGATTTATCAATTTTTAAATTTGATAGATGTGATTTGTCGAAAGTTAAATTAAACCAGGATGTAATAAGAATTTGTAATGATAATGTTATGCCAACAAATTATCGATTTTTAATCCAAGATATATATGTTCTTGATTCAGTTGTTCTTGATTCAGTAAAAGAAGAACTAGGTTATTTATCTGGATTAACTTTTAGGAATGTGGATTTTAGTGGCTTAGATTTATCAGGTGTAGATTTTAGTGGTTCCAATTTTCGAGATTGTAACTTTGAAGGTGCTACGCTTATAGGTGCTGATTTAAAAAAAGTTAGTTTTAATTATTGTAAAATGCGTGGCGTTGATTTTACAGATGCAGATTTAGAGGATTGTAGTTTTGGTTTGTGTTATTTAAATACTGATGATTTAAAAACCATGACTATTCCTTTTTATTCTAGGGATTATGGTAAAAATCTTTTTTCTGCTCATGATGAAGAGGATGAGACAAGTTTAGAATTTTATCTTGAATTTGACAAGTCGCAGTAATATTTTATTAAAATAAAATTTCTTTTTACCCAGGTATTAACCTGGGGTTTTTAATATTAATAATTCTGACCAGGGCGTTGCTCTGGTTTTTTTGTATTTAACTATAATAAAATGTTGTATGAAACTTGACAAATTAAATAAACAGTGTAACATTTTACCAATGTAAATTTAAATTATGATACTAAAGTCAAATTTGACTAGGTTTTTAAATACTTATCCAAAAGTAAAAGAATCAGTTGGTTTAAGAAATAGAAGCCTGGCTATAAATTCTATTTTAAATACTAGAGGTTCTATACTCCGAGCCTTAGAAGACTTTAATGATGTTTCTTGGTTAGCACCTCGTGGTGGATTAATTCCAAAAAAGACAGAACAAGAAAGTAATGTTCCTCTTAGATCTGCTGCAGATTTGCCAGACTCATATTGGAAAAGTCAGCAAGAGTTTCTATTCTGCCAAGGTCGGGGTGTTCAATTAACAGAATCATTTAAAGAAGAAGAATTTAATACGAAATTAAATCAAAGAACAGATTCTTATTTAGAGTGGTTACAATATTTAACTTCTAAAGATGCTTCGTACATACCAGACCATTTAATCAAGTGGATTTTAGATGGTTTAGAAAAATTAGGCAGATATGATTACGAAAATAATAAGTTTAAAAAAAGGCGATCTAAGGATGTGGCTCCATTTGTAATTCTATATAGAGATTGTTTGGCAGGCGCTGTAGGGCTAATTATGCAAAAAATTGAAGATCCAAGTTTTGTTCCTGAGTCAGAATCTTTGAGTGAAATTTTTAAAAATGAAACCTTTCCTTCTTTTCATGTTTTGTATCAATATTTTTTTAATAAAAAAAGAGATGCTATGGGGTTGTCAGCCGATGTTTTGCTAGAAACTAGTGGTAGATGGGTTAAATTCGAAAATCCTTCAGATGCCTCCAAAGTTTCAAAAATACTTTCGTTATATCCTGATCTTTCTTGGTGTATAAAATCTGAGTCTGTTGCACACTCATATTTAGAGGATGCTAATTTGTATACATATTTTTCTGATTTACCAGAATCTAATTCTTGTGAAGAGTGGTCTGAATATGGTTATCCTAGATTATGTATCCGAGCTACTGGAGATGAAATATATGAAGTTCGTGGGTGTGCTAAGAGTCAAAATATTGATAGTGTTATGGTAGAGTCAAGTGTGTTGAAAGATAAATTGAAGGAGTTTGGTGATAGTGGAGAAGAATATTTAGAAATACAAGATACTTTAAATAAATTTAGTGTTGTTTATAATAAGTATTTGAGTGGAGAGGAACTTTCGAAAATAGATTTAATTGCAGTTTTAAAATTGAACCCTGTATCTTTTGGTTATGAAGAAGATCCTCGAATTCAGAAATTTCAAAGGAAGATAAAAAGAGACTGGTTATGCGATCTGAATTTAAGTGGTATGGATTTGAGTGGAGTTTATTTTACTGATGCTGATTTAAGTGGAGCTGATTTGAGAGGAGCTGATTTAAGTGGAGCTGATTTGAGAGGAGCTGATTTAAGTGGAGTTGACTTAACTAAAGCTGATTTAAGTGGAGCTGATTTGAGAGAAGCTGATTTAACAGGAGTTAATTTAAATGGGGCAGATTTATCCCAATCAGACTTTAGAGATGCTACATTACGTAATTCTAGTTTAAAAAAGGCTATATTTAGTGAAACTAATTTTTTAGATGTACGTTTGGAGGGAGTAATTTTTGATCCAGAATACACTATTATTAAAGACTCTTGTTATTGTGTTGAATTTTTGATTGGGCCTGGTTTGAAATATGATGACGATCTTTTTGAGAAAATAGCATTGGAGAATCCAGAAGTTTTTGCAAATGCCTCTCATCGCGATAGTGATTTCTCAGAGTGTGATTTTACTGGTATTTGCTTGAGAGAAATAGACTTTTCTAATGCCATTTTACCAGAAGGTTATAAATATGTAACTAATGGTGTTGGTGAACAATTTTTAATTGGTCCATGGATGAATTTGTCGGGTGTAAATTTAAATGGGGTAGATTTAGACGGTGTTTCTTTAGAAGATAGTGATTTGTCTTATGCTGATTTGTCTGAATCTAATTTTACGAATGTTAATTTTTCAGGTTGTGTTTTAGAATGGGCTAACTTTGAATCTTCTAGAATCAAATCATCATTATTTTTTGCATCTAATTTGCACCGCGCTAACTTTCAATCTAGTGTACTGACTGATGTTGATTTTTTTAGTGAGGATTTAGAATGGGCTACCTTTGAATCTTCTAGAATCAAATCATCATTATTTTTTGCATCTAATTTGTACCGCGCTAACTTTCAATCTAGCGTACTGACTGATGTTGATTTTTCTGATTGTTTTTTAGACCGGGCTACCTTTGAATCTGCAAGAATTGACTGATCATTATTTTTTGCATCTAATTTGCACTGCGCTTGACATTTCGTGTTAAGGTGTTAATCTTCACAAGTAATTGTAAGCATGTATATCATATGTTACTTCCATATGTTAAAGAAAAAAATCAATATTTTCCATGCTGTTAAAGTTTTAAAGAGCTAATTATAATTGCCATTGAAAGATAAAGATGATGGTTATAAACCTATTAAATAATTATTATTATGAATATATTGGATTTCAACGATAGATTTATTATGAATCCTCTGATCGAGGGTGCTCATGGAGTTCGGCACTCTTCAGAATTGAATGCTGACGCTTTTTCTGAATTTGAAGGTTACGATGATATGATCCATAAATCTAAGCATGTAATTTTAAAAAATGGTGATGAGGTTGCACTTGAAAAGGTTATAGAAAATGTTAATGCATACAATTTGGTTGGAGCAGATTTTTCTTATTGTGTGCTGGATGGATTAAATTTTATTAATATTGATTTAACTAATACTAATTTTTATAATGTTTATTTAAAAAATATACATTTTTCTAATTTAATTTTAAATAATGTTGATTTTCGTGGGGTATGTTTTAGTTCTGTTACAATAAGTTCTTGTAAAATTAACTCTTGTAAATTTGACCTATCAAGTTTTTATGATTCTACTTTGGTTGATTCAGAAATACACAATGGAATATTTGCGATAAATCACCTTTGTTATACAAAGTTTCAAAATTTAACTATGTTTAAATCTTCGTTATTTTATAATACAAATCGCTATTTTAGAATGGAAAATATTCGTTCTTATGATTGTGATTTTTCTAAGCTTGGTGTTTTGATGAATAATGTTCGAACAGGTGTGAATTTGCTTATTGGATACTGTATGGATTTAACTGGATTTTGTTTTACTGGTATAGAAATTGCACCTAATATGCTTATGTATGCAGATATTACAGGTTGTGACTTTTCTGGTGTCGATTTATCTCAAGTTTCTTTAGAGGGTGTTAGAAATGATTATGTCTATTCTGAAACACCTTTATCATTGCCAAAAGGTTATTTTGCAATATCGTTAGGTGAATTTAAATTTAGAATTATAGGTCCAGAAATGTGTTTTGAGGGTTTAAATTTTAATGAAATTATTTTAAATAATATTTCTTTAGTGGGATCTGACTTTACTAATTGTACTTTTAAGAATGCATCTTTTAAAGATATTAATTTTAGTGGTTCTGACTTTACTAATTGTAGTTTTAAGAATGCATCTTTTAAAGATATTAATTTTAGCGGTTCTGACTTTACTAATTTAGATTTTGCTAATGCAGAAGTTGAAGCTTGTAGATTTAGAAATTTAATTAAAATTACTAAAAGTTTACCATCTGGTTATAGCGTTGTTGGAGATTTTGATAGTTACTCGTTGGTCAAATTGGAGGATAATTAGAAACACATTTCTAGTTCTAAAGGAGCTGTAGATTCTATAATCTGTCCATATCCTCCTGGTATTTGCTCAAATAATGTCCATAAGTCTTTTGTAGTTTGTTGATGTCTCATAGATCTACTGAATGAGTTTTTAGCTGCATTACACTTTCTGATAACTTCTTTTTCTGGCGTGACTCTTTGTGTTATTGGAGATTCATTTTGAAAAGCTACTGTAAAAGAAACCTTGTCTCTATTTTTTTTTCTGATAAATGTTATTGATCTTGTGTCGGCATAACCAGTATAAAAATGTGCTGTTGTCATGCTAGGTAGCACTATTTGATTGTCTATAGTCCAACCATTTGCACTTGGTCTTTTTGGATATTCTAGATATGAGGTATTGTTCTCTAATATGTTTGCTATTGCCTTAATGATTTTTTCTTTTGCTTTAAGTCCATTTGATGTTATTACAGAGTCGCAGATTGATCTAAGAATATTAGTCTGGTTTCTAAGCTCAAAAACATTCTTCTCAGTGTAATTTATTAATTTCTTTAGATGCATTTCTTTATTTTCTATTTTAAGATTTTGAATTATTGGATGTTTCATGAGAAGGGTAACCAATATCTTGCTATCGTGTTCTACTATTGTTTCTACTATTGTTTCTACTGTATTAGATACTTTTTTTTTGTTTGTATAAATACTTAGGTTTTGTTGATATCTTTTTCTAAAATATTTTATTTGATCTTTTTCAGCTGTGCTTGGATAATATGAGTATTTAGCTTCCATTCCATGTTCGGTTTTTTGCTGCGAAATGTATCTTGCATCTATTCTTTTGTGTAAAATATTGTTTACCAAGTCTCCGCACTCTAAAGCAAAAAGATAAGGGTCTTTTGTTATTGCTGTATGAATTAAGCCTAATAATTCAATAACATCTCCTTGAAGATGGCTTTTGCTCTCTCTTTTTTCATCTTCTTCTTTTAAATCTATAATTGGGTTTAGGTGTTTGTATTTGTATATTGGTACAACCCCTAGGATATATTTGTTGAAATTTGAATGTTTACTCATTTTTTTTTTATTTTTAATGACTTAATATTACACCACTTTTGAAATTTGTCAAGCGTGTTACAAAAACCATAAAATTCAAAATAAAAATTAGACTCACTATGCTTTGTGATATGTATTGTAAATCAGTATAGTTTATAACGATAATGTGAGATATGAGTTGCTAATTTTTACATCACATTGTGAATTCTTGTAAATTCGTGAATCCCCAGGCCTAAACCTGGGGATTTTATTTGTTTTCTACAGATCGATTGTAGAATCGATTGCTAGTCGTGACACAAAGTGTTTGTCGTGGGAAACCAGTATAATAGTTTTATTTTCTTGGTTGATATAATTTGATAATGCAATTTGGCTATATATATCTAGGTGGTTTGTAGGTTCGTCGAGTAATATGACATTAGATTTCTCGGCTATTAATTCGAGTAGTCGTAAACGCTTAGCTTCGCCACCACTAAGGCGTGATAGGGGAGTTTGTAGTAAGTGTTTCAAGTCGAGCTGATCAATTAATGTGAACAACAATTGTTGGTCTAAATTGTGGTTATTGTTTAAATATTTTTGTAGTTTTGTGTCTGATTCAAAGTGTGAATTTTGTGCAAGAAGTGCGACTTTTACGCCTTCACGTCTTAAATCGATATTGTTTGATAAGTCGTTAAAAATTTGATTAAGCAAGTAGCTTTTACCAATTCCATTTGGACCAGCTATTTGTGTTTTTTGTTTACTACGAATACTTAGTTTTTGCTCCTTAAATTCAGTTGTGTATAACAGTTTTGATTTTGATTCGTTTTTAATATTGTTTCGGACTTTTATTTTGGTGTCTTTGCTAATTTTAATTTCCGATATTTCGTTTTCTATTTTCTCAAGCATCCTTTTTTGTGTAATAACGAAACTAGAAAATCTATATTTTGGATGAAACTCATTGGCTTTTAACCAATTTTTGATTTGTTTAGCTTGTTTTTGCAATTTGCTTTTAGACTTTATTTGGTTCGCAATTTTATTTGTACGGGTATTCCACCAGTTATCAAAGTTTCCTGGGTAATATTCTATAGATCGTGTTTGATTGTTGATTTCGTAAATATCTGTCACACAATTAAGTAGCAACTGTTTGTTGTGTGTTATAAGTAATACTGATCCTTGAAAGTTGTTTATAAAACCTTCGAGAAAATCGATGCTTTCTTGGTCGAGGTGGTTTGAGGGTTCATCTAGTAAAAGAATGCTAGGTTCTTTTATTAAAAGTTCTATAAGTCGAAATTTTATTATTTGTCCTTCGGATAAATCCGCAAAGGTTTTTGTAAGTATTTCCCATTCTAGATTAAATTCTTCTAAATGGTTTTCGATTTTATAAAATTCGTAATCGTATTCAAGAAGATTTTCCAAGAATTCTCCAATTAATTTATCTTTTGGTAAATCTGAAATTTGGTTAAAGTAACCAATTTCTTCGTTTTTAATCGAGATTGAACCGGTATAATTTTTGTATTCACCTAAAATAGTTTTCAAAAGGCAACTTTTACCAGAGCCGTTTTTGCCTAGTAGAGCAATTTTTTTATTAGATTTGGAATCTAAACTTAAGTTAAATTCTTTAAAAAATGTATTTTTGTCGTTTGAGACACTCAAGTTGTTTATTATAAGCATTGCTAAAAAGATTAAATTTTTTATTTAATTATTCCTTTAAGCGATTAGCTTGTGATTGTTTTGCTAAATCGCTTGATTTAGCATGCAGTAAACGACAGACGTAGTGCTCTACCAATATATGCTAGTATTGCTTCTGTTGTCCGATCTTTCAGAAATGTAGAGAAGTACATCTTTGTTGATTAATTTTACTTATCTTAGCTTCTTTTTGGCCTTTGTCAAGCTGGTTATGTTTAAGAAATTATTTATTATATAAGTGAATAGAGAGAGTGTAAATGCAACTGAGTTGCATTAATAAAATTTTAATGTTAACTTTTGACATATTTGGATTTGTTATTAAGTCTTGATATATTTAAAACTATTTAGTAATTATTATTTTAGATTATGAAATTAGCATTTGTAGCCAAGGGTGGCAGTGGAAAAAGTACAGTTACGTCTTTATTTGTAAGGTTTTTAGAAGAGAGTTCTAAAAAATATTTGTGTGTAGATGCAGATATTAATATGCATATGATGGATATTCTTGGAGTTAATCTCGCACGTGAAAAGGGATTATCCTTTGGTACTAACGTTTCTGATATTAAAGATTATTTACGTGGTTCGAATTTGCGTATTCAAAAGGCTAGTCAAATTGTAAAAACAACACCTCCTTCAAGCGGATCTGGCTTGTTGTACATTAATAGTGAGAATAAGTTGATTCAATCCTATGCAGAAAAAATTCAAGACAATGGTTTTTTAATGCATGTGGGTACTTACGAAGAGTCCGGAATAGGGGAGAGTTGTTACCATTCAAATTTATCAATTTTTGAGGCGTTAACTTCCCATACAATTACAGACGAAAATCATATTTTTGTAGCTGACATGACTGCTGGTACAGACACTTTTGCTGGTGCATTACATGCTCAATTTGATTTAGTTTGTTTGGTTGTTGAGCCTACTAAAGAAAGTGTTCGATTGGCTCAAGACTTTTTACATTTAGCAAAGAAAGGTGATGTTTTGGAGTATGTAGCAATTTTAGCTAATAAAATTGAGGACGAATCAGATGTTGAATATATTAAAGAACAATTGCAAATGCCTATAATCACACAAATTCCACTTTTACGTGAATTAAAAACTCTAAGGCGAGAAGGTGGTTCTATTTTTGAGTTAGATACAAATGTGTTTAATAGTATCGATTTTGAGTCTGTTTTTAACAAAGCTCAATCAAATATGAATTCTGTTGATGATAGGCTTAAGTTACTGCATAAATTGCATGAGCGCCATGCGCGTGCCGATTATATTGTTAATCGACATGGAGATATTTCAAATCAAATAGATCCAAACTTTTCTTATTTAGATTTAAAATACGATTATGAGTAGAGATTTGCAGGTTAAACCCTTTTTACATCCTTTTACCAAGAAAGTTTTACTTTCAAAAGATCTTTTCTTTGATTGCTTTTCTGATAGACAAGGATCTTTAAACTTGGTTTTCCCTCAAGTTATTGCTGATAACTTTAAAAAATTCAAACAAGTGTTTGAAAAATTTGGAGTGTCTAATGCTATTCATTTTGCTCACAAGCCAAATAAGTCATTTGCCTTAGTTAAGCAGTTGGCAGATGCTGGATCGTGCATAGATGTAGCTTCTTTTAACGAATTGCAAAATGCGCTCAATGCTGGTTTTGATGCAAAGAAAATTTGTGCTGGTGGTCCAAAAAATCAAGCTTATATAGATTTATGTGTCGATAATAAGATAAGTATGTCCGTTGATAGTTTATCTGAGCTTTTAAGAATTGCTGAGAGTGTCTCTAAGGTTGAAAATTATAAACAAACGGTTTTAGTCAGGCTGAATGTGGAGAGTGTCTTGCAGGTGGATAAAGAAAGTCGCTTTGGTATTTGTGTGCAGGAGATTGATAAGTTGTTAGAAATTTTAAAATCTCATCGTGAACTGTTTGATTTTCAAGGTTTTAGTTTTCACATTAATGCTAACGCACAAAAACTGCGTGCCAAAATGTTTGAGAAAGTTTTGGATTTCACTCTCATGTTTATGAAAGAAGGTTTTAATCCGACTCAAATTAATATTGGTGGTGGGTTTAAGATTAACTATGTAGAAAATTCTAATCAGTGGCATGCATATACGAGTGCTTTAATTTCTTCTGTAATAGATCAATCAGAGTTTTTAGGTTGGAACAAATCAGGGCTTGGATACTGGAACGAAAAAGGTGCTTTGCGGGGTCAGCCACAATTTGGAGATTTGTATCAAGATCAATCTCAGTACGATGAGTTATCGGATTTTCTGAGTACAACTTTAGATAAATATCAAAGAACTGTTGCAGAAATTTTACAAGACTTTATGTTTACAATCATTATCGAGCCTGGGCGAGCAATGTTGGACTCTTGTGGAATGACTGTTTCTCGGATTATTGATAAAAAAACAAGTTCGATTGGCAATAATGTACTTATTTTAGATATGAATCGCTCACAACTAGGTGTGCAGGATCAGGCTTATATGATAGATCCAATTTTACTTGAAAATAAGACAGATAAAAATGTTTATGAAACTTTTATTGCAGGTAATTTATGCATGAAAAGTGATTTGATTTATAGACATAAAACTTTTCTTCCATACGAACCTGAAATAGGTGAGTATTTAGCTTTTGTAAATTCTGCAGGGTATTACATGGATTTTGCAGAGAGTTTTACTCTACAACAACCAATCGCTCAAAAATATGCAGTTTTTGAAGAAGATGGTGAATTAAAAATAATAGAAGATAATAAGTACTAGATATGATTTATTCACATATAACAGAAGTAATTGGGAATACACC
>Ga0163109_10003002_pt1 | contig 12924 bp, 19 predicted proteins | sample CRUFie1St13metaG_FD_108704 | JGI IMG/M metagenome (GOLD analysis project Ga0163109, IMG submission 108704) | Marine microbial communities from the Costa Rica Dome - CRUD Field 142mm St13 metaG | ecosystem: Environmental > Aquatic > Marine > Oceanic > Photic zone | place: Costa Rica: the Eastern... | reverse complement strand
CTCGAGCTTTGTTACGAGCAGGAGCATTGTAGCCCGCCGCCATTAGTATGTCGCCGTACTTGAATTTTTTGTCTTTGTCAGTGTTGACAATGAAGCCCCAGACGCTACCGTCTTTGATGATCTTTATATACTTGGTACCTTCTTTGATGGTAATCAAGTCATCAAACTCAGCAACTTTTGTAGCAAAATAACCTTCTAAAGGCTTGGTGCCGTTGCGAGTAGCAAACTTTACAAAATCTTCTTTGATTGTTTGCTTTAGTGTTTCAAGTTCTTTTTGCATTTGCGTCTCTCTCTTGTTTCTAACTATACTTACACTATACAGTAAGATGTCTTACTTGTCAACCTTTTTATGCAACTTTTTTGAATTTTTCTAACATTTTTTCTTGCTCAGCAAAAGCTTCAATCTCCCAAGGACGTTCCAAATAAGGAATATCACTGACTTCAAACATGGGATATTCTCTGCGAACTGCTTGCTTTACATGAACCATTTCGTGGAAAATTGCAGTAACAAGATCTTCGTAACCAAGTCCTCGCTTGATACGGATTTCATATTCTCTATCTTCGTCACCGTCCAATACATCACCGTCAACTTCTAGTTTGCTGATTGTAACATCAACTGCTAGTTTACGTACTCTAGGCATCAAGTAATCTTTGGCAAACCAAAGTGCTTCAGCAACTGCTTGACGCTCTTTTTTAGTACCACCTTCAACACTGTATTGCATTATTTTTCTCCGTCTACATATATATAATAACACCAAGATGTCTTATGTCAACCTTTTTTTGTGTGAAATCTGCTACAAAATAGCGCACCATGAAGTCTTACCATAAGCGGATTTCCGCTGACTTTTTGTAAATATACTTGCGGGTGTAGTACACACGCGAACAACAAGGAGATAATACATGGATATTATCAACAAAGTAAGAGGATGGGCGGCAGGCATAGCTGATCTAGGTATTAGTATCGCGGCTCTGATGATCGTAGTAGAAGTACTAGGATTAGGAAATATCCCATTCTTCCCAGAAGTAAGTGTCGTAAGTAATGTAAGCGGTATGCTATCATCACTTGGCGCTGAAGGCCTAATGGGCTTGATTGCTATCTGGGTTCTATATGCGATATGGAATAAGAAGTAATCAACGAAACCAATAGGCTGAAAACCTAACGGAAATCAGCCTCTTTTTTCTACACCGTTTTTCAACAAATGTTTAGTCGCATCTTTTACTCGTTCAGGGTATTTTCCTAGATATGTACCTGCAACCAAATCCATACGTGTTAGCAAATGCTTGTGGAAATGTTGTATGTTGTCCCATTGCTTGTGAAGTTGTTTTGCCATATTGTCAAAAACTCCATCACTGAGAAAGGGATCATCCAACTCATAGTAAGCATATGCCGCCATCAAATACCACGGCACCAGCATGTTAGGATTTTTTTCAGTTATATCTTTACACTCGGTATCCAAGTTCACGTAGCATCTCTTGAGCCATGCTCAAGTCCTCTGTTGCTCGTTGATCTTCAAACTCCATCAATATCAGTTGGATCAAATTGTCCATCTGTTGTTGACGGAATATAGGCAAAGTATTTCTAAACTTTGTCATTTCTTCACTGGTTTGCAGTGTCCATATCTTGTCCAACAATTCTTTTTGTTCAATTGTTAGATCAGTGAGTCTGATAGTAAATGGATCGTTATCATTCATAGCAACACCTCTACTTGCGGAATGTCAAAAACTTTGGTATCCAAGTTGTCTGGGTTCATGTGTTTATTTACACGCCCTATACTTTTGATGTGATATTCTGTACTGCGCTCACAACCTATAAAATTGTGTCCTGTTTTGACACAGGCTACCGCAGTGCTACCACTGCCACTAAAAGGATCCAACACTGTTTCATCTGTTGGACAATATGCATTTATCATTCTCTGCAACACAAACTGTGGCTTTACTGTTGGATGAAAATTGCTTTCTTTGGCTTCTAAACTAGTAGTACCCAAGTTACCTTCCCATACAGTTGTTGGAATAGTACCATTTGTGTACTCTTCTCCTGTGCGTACATTTACTTTCATTTTACGTGGCACTTCTACATTTGTTCTATCAAAGTAAAAGTCTGTGCCTTTGCTATAACACCAAGCAGTTTCAATCTTGCTTGCAAAATTATTGCGAGGTCTGCCACCCCAATTGTAACTCCAGTGTATTGCGCTTTGTGCTTCTAGTCCTTCAATGCGATTGAGTACATCCAGTTTCAGTCTAAAAAATGTATCGCTTTTTTGTGTGCCCCAAACACACATCATACGTCCTGGCTTGAGTACTCTTGTACATTCCTGTAACCATAAACTGCACCATGTGAGATATTCAGCTTCACCTTCAAATGTATCCCACCCTTGTCCTCCGTCATATCCAATATTGTAGGGAGGGTCAGCATTGATATGACCCACACTATCATCTGGAAGACTTTTCAAAAAGTCCAAGCAGTCTTGATTTACAATTTTTATTTCCAATTATACGCCCTCGTAAAGTACAGTATGAGTAAAGTCTCCCATAAAGGCTGTGTTTATATATGCAATACTATACTTGCTTTTATCAGCTAAGTCAACCGTTACTGTGTTTAGGTTAGTGGTTGTCTTAGTACCAGCCGCTAGTTTTGCAAGTGTTACTTCGAGGTTGGCTCTCAGTGTTTCAATCACATAATCAGTGTGTGGCTTGATGATCAGTACACACTGTTCTTTGTAGAACACACCAAAGTAATGGTCATTTTCACTGTAACTATCAATGGCTTCATGACTGTATGCACCATTGTAAACGCCACTGACTTTCAGCGGTGTAAATCTTTTGTTGGCACTTCTCTGCTCTTCCAACAAGTTTCTTTTTTCCTTGTCAGTAATAGCATTACTTTTATATTCAGCCATTTTACCAGTAGCAAGGTCAACGGCGTCACTGCCATATTCATCTGTACCAGCACCTGCACTAATTTTAGTGTGTGCTTTGTGACCTAGTTTGTCAGCCATAACAGGCTCTCTCCACTTGGTCTTGTCAGTAACTTTATGAAAACCGTCCATGTCACCTTTTAGATAAAGTGCAGATGCCAGTTGTTCATAAGTCAGTGTTTCTGCTAATTCTTGAATATTCATAACTACCTCTTTTTGTTGCGTACATGTATAATATAAGACATCTTACTCTAAATGTCAAGAAAAAAATACAAATTTTGGTAAATATTAGTGTACTATTTGTACGTGAGTGAGAGTGACAATACATGATAGATCCAGTAAGTGCCATTGGCATGGCAACTGCGGCATTTAACGGCATCAAAAGTGCCATAGCCACAGGTAAAGATATTCAAAGTATGGCAGGTCAATTAGCCTCTTGGGGCAAGGCTGTCAGTGATTTAGATTACGCACATAAAAAAGCAGAGAAACCAAAATGGTGGAAAGCACTAGGTGGAGGTGTAGAAGCCAACGCCATGGAAGTGTGGGCGCATAAACAAAAAGCCAAAGAAATGCGTGAAGAACTGCGTTCCTATATCAGTCTTTACTATGGTCCCAGTGCATGGGACGAAATAGTTGGCATCGAAGCACAGATGCGCAAAGAACAAAAAGAAGCAATCTATGCCGCAGAAGAAATGAAAGAAAAAATTATCACTTGGATTCTTGGCTCTCTGATTATATCCGTAGCCTGTGCTATAGGCGTAGCTGGTATCTACTGGCTGGGTGTGAGTCAAGGTAAGTGGTAGAAACCATAATCGCTTGTGCATTGACAAGCGTGATGGCAACACACAGTTGGCAATACAATAATCAGTTAACTAGGGTATGTGAATACAGATGTCCACGTGAAGTTAGCAGTTATTACTACTATTACCCCAAACATGTATTTGTTCCTTGGGATTCACGTTGTCCTCCTCAAGCACAAATGAAGATTAGAATTCCCAAACCTAAGAGATAAAGTACTTTTTCATTTTAGCCAACAGTGTTTCACGTTTGATGCCCAACTTGTCTGCGGCATGTGTTCTGTTGTTGTTGCACTCTATTAGTGCATCTTTTATTTTGTCAATGATAAAATGGTCAACTTCTTCTGTTAGATTTTGATCTTGTTGTTCTTCTTCCAGTCTTTCGTTGAAACAATCCAGTGCTTCCCAAAGTGCATCTTGTTCTTCTTTGAGTTTGTCCATATGTTTTTCACCTTGCTTTATAATATATATCAAATGTCGCTGATCCATGTTTCTCCGATAAATATGTAAGAATGCTCAAATTACGAGCATTGGTGTAAAAATATTTACACCTATTTATAAATACTTGCGGAGAGTGACATGAAGAAACTGTTTTTAGCATTATGCTTGCTTGGCTTGTGTGTGCCTCAATCAGTTGCCAGTGAATTGACATGGGGATTCAAAAGTCCTGCATTTCATCATGGCAATGGTTATAGTACACATGTGTTGAGTGTTGAGCAGTTGCAGTTCAATCGTCAAGAAGACCTCCGCAAAGAGCAAAAAGCAGAACAAGAACGCTTGGATCGTGAACTGGAGAATACTATCCTAGCCAAGTTTATTCGTAACTTGGAATCACGTATCTATGCTACGCTCAGTAAGCAAATGGTTGACAGTATGTTTGCTGACAGTTGTTCTGAGGTAGAAGATCCGTCAACATGTGACGCACCTACAACGGGTACGGCAGAAGTTGAAGGAGCAACTATTACGTGGAGCCGAGACACAACTACAGGAAGTATTACACTGATTGTAGATGGTCCAGATGGCTACACAGAAATAGAGATACCAGGTGCGGGGGAGTTTAACTTTTGATTAGAACTATTGGAATACTTTGTGTAGCCTTGGCTTTGTCAGGTTGCTCAGCATACTACAAAAGTGTGAAGCAGTCCATGGAACAAGGACCTGCTAGGCTACAAGATTCTCCCGAACGAATGAGGTTGGATGCGGTGCCTGAATTAGATGGCAAAAAAATTACTATTGCTGTATATGGATTTTCAGACAAAACAGGACAGCGCAAACCGGCTGATAGAATAGCTAACTTGAGTAGTGCAGTTACACAAGGCGGCGAAGTTTGGGTTATAAAAGCATTGCAAGAGGTTGGAGGCGGAAGTTGGTTTGATGTCGTTGAACGTGTTGGACTAGACAATCTTGTAAAAGAACGTCAGCTCATACGCAACACCAGAGAAGTATATGAAAAAGAACGTCCTGATGGTCCCACTCCCCTCAAACCAATGTTGTTTGCAGGTCTTATTTTAGAAGGCGGTATTGTTGGCTATGACAGCAATGTTGCAGTAGGTGGTGCAGGAGCTCGTTACCTTGGAATAGGATTGCAAGATGAATACAGAATAGATACAGTTACCGTGGTAATGCGTCTAGTTAGTGTCAACACTGGCAAAGTTCTAATGAGCGTTGCTACAGAAAAGACCATAGCTAGTTATCGTAGCGGTGCAGATATTTTCAAATTTTTAGACTTGGGAACCAAAATTGTAGAAAGCGAAATTGGTTGGTCAGTAAATGAACCGGTGAACTATGCGGTGAGAGCCGCGGTAGAAGCAGGTGTGGTTGAATTAATATACGAAGGCGAGAGGAATAACTTGTGGAACTTCGCAACAATGGTTGAAGATCCACGGAAAGGGTAAAAGGAATGAGAGCCTTAATATTATTAGCGACCCTGGTTGCTTTAGCCGTGCCAGGTTATGCTAACGAGATCTATATAGATCAAATAGGTGACACGTTAGACCTAGACATTACGCAGGATGGACAAAATAACGAATTTGGTGATGGTACAACAGATATCGATTTAGATGGTGATACTATGACCTTTGACATAACACAAACAGGTGATACTAACATAATCAATGCTGTTATCCAAGGTGACACTTACACAGGTACTTGGGTATTCACTGGTGACGGCAACCAAGTGGATTTATTGTGTGATAGTTCGGCGGCTGGTAACTGTCAAACTGTAACACTAGATATAACAACAACTGGTGATGATAACTTGTTTGAATTGAATATAGGTGAAAACGCAGATGCTGGTAGCAGTACTCTTGAATGGACAATTACAGGAGACGGCAACGTACTAATGGCAGATGTTGATGGAGCCAGTGCAAACGTCAATGTTACAATTGACAACAGTTCAACTGGTAGTGGTACTACAGTAACTGACGTAGCAAGTGGTAACTCAACAGATGCAGGCGGTGTAATGGTTATTATTGACCAAGACGGTGACGGTGATGTTGCTGGACATAGTGTAACACTTGATATTACAGGAGGCGGTAGCAAGTATGATATTACACAAAGTGGTATCTATGACAACACAGTTGACGGAACATTCAGTGGTGACGATCAAGAAGTTACTATTATTCAGTCTGACTAGTGCATTATTACCCACGCTAGCACAGGCAAGTATAGACGCTGGTTCCATTGGAAGCATCAAAGGTAGTGGTGTACTAGAACGGGACGGTGATGTAATCGAGGGTAACACAGGTGTCGGGGTAATGAGTATGGACACCGCTGTTACTGCTCGGGGTCGTATGCAGATTGATTTTATCGACGAAACAAGGGTTGATATAACAGAACATTCGAGACTGCTAATAGATGAATTCGTTTACGATCCAGGTGCTGGCAAAGCCAGTTTAGGACTAAAAGCAAGTTTAGGTACTGTTAGATATGCTAGTGGTCAAATTGCAAAGAACTTCAAACAAAACGTAAAAATAAAAACTCCAAGTGCAACAATTGGTGTTAGAGGCACAGACTTTATCATGGTTGTAGATGAAGTAGGAGGCAGTATGATAACACTGCTACCCAGTTGCGATACAACTGGATACTGCTTTGTTGGAGAGATTGAAGTAGAAACAGATGCAGGATTTGTAGTTATGAATCAAGCATTTCAAACAACTGTTGCAAGTATAAGCAGTCAACCACCTACAAAACCTTTGGTGTTAGACTTGGACGAAAGACAAATCAACCAATTGTTGATACTTCGCAAACGCAATCCATATGACGAAGAGGAAGCCGCAATACGTTTGAAAGCACGAGCGATGTTCGACTTTTTAGGCATTGACTTTTTAGATGAAACAGATATATTCAGTGATGACCTAACCAGTAGTATTGAAGGTATATGGAACACACAACTCAGTGAAACACAAGGTTACTTGGCAATGTTGTTGTATGACATGATTGATAAACTAAACCTTGCACTGATGGCACTGTTCAAAGACGAACTAGCCAAACAAAACGTTGAACTTTTCAAAGTTAGAGTATCAGGATTAGATCCTGACACAGGTATATTCTACGAAGAACAAACAGACAGACACTTTCTAAGCAGAGAAAACAAACCAACACAAGATTACTTTCAGCTTAGATTGGGGTTTGGATACAGTTATATAATAAACATGAATCAAGGAGACTTTTTCTACTATGACTACAGGCTGGGCGCAAGTGGCAGTAATAGTATTGATATTCAACAGCGTGGCTACTAGTAGCTGGGCCAATGACATATACATGACTCAAGTTGGTAACTTGTTTGATGGAACTATTACACAAGACGGGGAGGACAATAAAATTGTCAGCCTAAACACTGTCAGTGGTTATGCTAGTGTAGGTGGAAATAACAAAACATTTGTAGTCACACAAGAAGGCGACCAAAATCGTGTAGGCTTTTGGACACACGGTGGTAACCAGGTTATAACAGTCACACAAAAAGGTGATCTCAATGTAAGTGGAGTAGACAACCATGGCAACAACAATGATATTACACTGGACATTGAAGGTGACAGCAACATAACACACACTGAAATAGGCAACGGCGGAGACGAATTCAACGACATGAGCCTTGAGATACGTGGCGACAGCAACAATGCATACATAGAAGTAGCAGATGGTGACAGCAATGTCATTGATTCACAAATACAAAGCCAAGACGGTAATACTATGAGAGTGGTAGTGTCTGGTAACAGCAACAACATCAAAGCATGGCAGGGTAAACACGAAGCAGGTAATGTAGACACAGACGAAACAGGCAACAATGATTTGTATTGGATTGTAACAGGCAATAGCAATACACTTGAAAGCTATCAAACAGATGATAATGGTCAAGGTGGACTACACATTGCAAACTATATAAACGGTGACAGCAATACAGTAAAACACACACAACGTGGTGGTGGTGAACATGAAGGCTTTATAGAAATAAACGGTGATGGTAATGATGTTGACCTTACACAACGTGGCAATACTGATACACAGTTTGCTGACATTGTAATGGATGATGGTCACACAGTTGAAGTATTTCAACGTTATGGTTCACACACAGCAAATATAGATTTGACCAACAGCGGTGGTGCTTATAATTTAAATTTAGAACAAACTGCTACAGGAGCACAGAACTATAACATGACAGGCGCATGTACCAACGCCGCAGGTTGTACAATCAATGTGATACAAAACTAATCCACTTTTCTCTATCCCAATCTGGATAGTAAGTTTTGTGCCAATCACTACATATATCAGATATCCAATCAAACTGTTGCTGTGTTAGTGTGTAGTCTGTTCCAAAATCATTTGTTATTTCAAAATGTCTCACAATCCAAGTGTTGTAAGTTTCGTAGATGTGTTCATGAAACTCATCAGCTTGATCTTCTAGTCTAAATACATGTGTTGCATTTTGTATGCCGTGATCAATTGGTCCTATTATACTGTGCCATTTGTAGTCTGAGATATCACTGTGTCTGCTGGCAATGTTTTCTAAATGCTGTTCAAAGTCCAATTGTTTGTGTGTGCTTCTAAGTGCATGATAATAACCGCTGAGTGTTGCACTCCAAGGATTACGCAGTGTTGCATACCATGTGCAATCTTCTAACTCAGCCATTTCAACTGCATGCCAACTTGTTTGTTTTAGCTCGCTGTCATACACTGTCCATTCATTGGGCATGATCTGTCTTAGCCATCTTTCGTGTGCAGTACCACCCATCTTTGGAATATGCAGGTATCCAAGTTTTTGTTTGTGATTGTATATTACTGGCATGTGCATATTTACATAAGTAGTAGCATGCGAATTTTATCACACTGGACATTAGCATTTGTCACAGTCGTACTAGTGACACTGTTTCACTACAACAATAACTTTGTTGTTGAAACTGCACGACTCAAAAGTTTTGATTTACTACAACAAAGTGACACATATGTACACAGCAACGAAATAGCAATTGTAGAAATTGACGAAGCGGCACTAGAAGCATACGGACAATGGCCCTGGAAACGCAGTGTACTTTCAGCTATTATTTGGCAACTGCGTGAGGCAGGTGCAGGTATAATTGTGTTGCCCATACTGTTCAGTGAGTATGACAGATTAGATGGTGATCAAGAACTGTTGGAAGCACTGGTTGGCAACGGAGTTGTTATAGCACAAAATGGTAGTTTTAGTGTAAACAAAAATGGTGTGCCCAGAGGCGTTGCAAAAATAGGTGATCCACTTCCATTCTTGTTTGAATGGGAAGGCATGCTAGGACCTATAGCTGAATTTGGTGCTAATGCAGATGGTGTTGGTGTACTCAACACAGTTCCTGAAATAGATGGCGTAGTAAGACGCTTGCCCATGCTGATGCGTGTGGGAGATGAAATATATCCAGCACTAGCAATTGAAGTTATACGTGTTGCTGTTGGTGATCCAAGTTATCAAGTAAAAAGCAATGCGGGTGGCGTTGACAAAATGCGTGTGCCTGGTTATGCTACAATACAAACAGACAGCAACGCACGAATTTGGTTGCGTTGGAACAAAACATTTGATACTGTAAGTGCAAGTGAACCAGAAAAGTTTTCGCAACTAGAAGGCAAAACAGTTATACTGGGTATTAGTGCAGACGGAATCAATGGAGTTATAGCAAGTCCCAAAGGAGGACAATATAACTATATGCCAGCGGCGGTATCGTTACAGAATATTATGGATGGGGACACAATATCTCGTCCGTATTGGGCGTTTTTATTAGAATTAGCCACTACATTTAGTGTTGGATTTTTGATAGTTATACTTGGACGCTTCGCTCCCTATTGGTTGGCAGGAATAAGCCTAATTTTATTTGGCGGGGGTATTGTGTATGGTGTACACTATGCATGGATCAACTATTTGTATCTAATAGACGGTACTATGCCACTGGTTGCAGTTGTATTAGTTGGATTGCATGCAGTGTTTGCACGTTTTGTATTGGAGTTCTTTGAAAAGCAAAAGATCAAAAAACAGTTTGCTGGATACGCAAGTCCAACTGTTGTGCGTATGCTACAAGAAAATCCAGCACTTATCAAACAAGGTATGAAAAAAGAAGTTAGCATATGCTTCAGTGACCTACGTGGCTTTACTCCACTGGGAGAAAGTTTTGGTGATGATGTAGCAGGACTAACAAAGATTATGAATGGCTACATGGATGCTATTACACAGCCTGTGTTGGATATGGATGGTATGATAATCAAGTATATAGGAGATGCAAGTATGCATATACACAATGCTCCTATAGATGATCCACAACACCCAAAGACAGCGGTGCAATGTGGACTAGACATGCTGAAAGCAGTGGAGAAGTTCAATGATAAAATTACTAGTGAGGGTAGGCCACCTGTTGGTATGGGTGCTGGTATCAATACTGGTCTTGGTTATCTTGGCGAAATGGGTTCAACCCAGCGTCACAGTTACGATGTCCTCGGCGATGCAGTCAGTACAGCCGCTCGTATTGAAAGCAAGTGTAAGGAGTACGGATGTGTACTACTTGTTGGAGAAGCTACACACAGACAAACCAAAGACGACTTCTTCTATCTCAAAGTAGATGACCTTGCTGTAAAAGGTAAAACTGTTGGTATTGGTATTTGGACTGTACTAGATGATGTGCAACCAGTTTGGACGTCAGCGCAACGCAAGCATCACCAAATGCATGAAGACTATAAAGCTCAGAGATTTGATGATGCTATTGCTAAGTGTCGTATGCTACATGACCATTTTGATCACAAAATGGAAGGTTATTACGACATGTGGATTGAGCGTTGTGAATTTATGAAGACTCAGCCTCTTCCTCCAGATTGGAATGGTGTTTTTGTCGCAACAACCAAGTAGCAGTAAGCGGATATAGTTTATAAAAAATATCTAGTGGCAAAGCATCAGCTAACTTCTGTTTATCCCAGTCACAATGTGCTTTTTCGTGCCACGATACGTGATAGCCGTCCGGATAGAGTTCAGCTATCTTTGGCACGCTTTTTGTGTTGTTTTTCAATATCTTCAATATCTATGTCCAGTTTGTTTCCTGTCATCTTCTCATATTCTTCTTTGAATTCTAATACCATCTGTAATTTTTGTTGTAATCTAATCATGTCATTATCAAGCATGCGTATACGATCAACCAAGTCTATTAGGTCAACCATGGCTCCGTTGATTACGGGTTTGACTTTTGTTGTTGCCCAAACCCATATGTAATAAATGAAATAACCTAGGCCCACTGCGGCTACAATAGGAAATCCGTATTGATTTACCCAGTCGGCGAATACACTCATTCTTTTTCCTGAGCCTTACGTGCTTCTATATCTTCAGGATTCATTCTAATTAGCCAGCCGTTTTCGTTTACAATAAAACGATCGCCTGGTTGATATAGTGTGTTTTCTTTTTTGAAGTCGCCATCTTTTTCTCTGGGCCACCCCATTACTTCACCGGGCCAATCACCTTTGACAGTAAAATTTGGTCCGGCTTGGTCTATTGCATAATCTACCCACATCATAATTTCTCTCCTCAGTCTTTACGTGCGTCATCCTTGCCTTCATTTGCGGCAATTCTATCTACATTGGGTTTTACACCCAAAGCATAACTCATCAGTGCATCTATCTTTACAAGGTCATTGTTCATTGTTTGCACACGATTGTCCAAACTTTTTATGATCCCTGCAAGTGTTTGTACACTTCCAGTTACGCCGTCGAGGATAAATTTTATGGTAAGAAAAACTAAGTAGCCAGAAGCTCCAGCCGCGGCTATTGGAAAGCCAACGTCCGCGATCAATTTGAACGCTTCGCCCATAAAAAAGTACTCCTCTGTCTGCACTAGTATTTAGTGAAAACAGGGTATTTTATAGGTTGTTTAGCTCTATAAGTGTTGCGCTAAGATTGATTTCTGGGTCTGCAACCTGTGTGTGTTTGACCATAGCATTTCTAATAACAATGATTGCTTCATCTTGCTTGTCCTCATTGTCACCAAAAAACTCTACGTTGCGATACAACCAACGATACATTTCTTCATACTCGTCAGTTCTACAGTTTGCAATAATAAGTTTGCGAGCTTCACGTACCTGCTTGGCTTTGAATAGATCAACCATTTTGATACGCCAGCCTGTGTCTTGATCACTTTGCTCTGGCTGTTTTAGTTCATTGTCAACAACTGCCATTTGTACATTGTTGATAGTTTTACGCAAGTCTGGATATGTTGCACGAACAAAACTGTCCAGTGTGTCCAATTCAAACTTAGTATTATTTTCAATCAGTATCTCTGCAATTCGTGCAGTAAATTCATTTGTGTCCAAACTTGTAATATGAAAGCCTTGACATCTACTGTGCAGTGCAGGAATAATCTTGTTGGGATAGTTACAAGTAAGAATAAAGCGCACACTTTGATGATACTGTTCCATAACACCACGCAGTGCCGCTTGACCTTCTGCACTGATATAATCAGCCTCATCTAGCAAGATAACTTTGTAATCGCCCCAAGGCATAGTTTCACTAAAGTTTGTAATCTTGCGTCTAATAAGATCAACACCATTGTCACGACTTGCATTGATTAGCAGTACATCAGCATCTTGCACACCCAAATCATTGATAAGGACTTTTGCAAGTGTTGTTTTACCTGTTCCAGCACTACCACTAAACAACAAGTGCGGAATACCACCATCAGTAATCCAAGTTTTTACTTGATGTTTTTGTGCTTCATCTTT
>Ga0163109_10003001_pt1 | contig 12929 bp, 12 predicted proteins | sample CRUFie1St13metaG_FD_108704 | JGI IMG/M metagenome (GOLD analysis project Ga0163109, IMG submission 108704) | Marine microbial communities from the Costa Rica Dome - CRUD Field 142mm St13 metaG | ecosystem: Environmental > Aquatic > Marine > Oceanic > Photic zone | place: Costa Rica: the Eastern... | reverse complement strand
TTCGCCTTCGTAGGTTCGAATCCTGCTCTCCCCACATATTAAGCGGGAGTAGCTCAGTTGGTAGAGCGTCAGCCTTCCAAGCTGAATGTCGCGAGTTCGACCCTCGTCTCCCGCTCTACTTTTGCCGATATAGCTCAGGGGTAGAGCGTTTCCTTGGTAAGGAAAAGGTCCCGAGTTCAAATCTCGGTATTGGCTCTCTTGCAATAAATAAATAAACTAATTTTTAAAATTTATGCATAAGCTTATGATTTGTGATTGAAAAATTAAAACATCTCATATTTTGATTTTTGTTTTTTTTTTTACAATTTTATGCATATGATTATGTTTCTAAAGAAAATATACAATCTTACTTTTCACAACCGACTTACTCTTCGAGGTCGGGTTGCATAATTCCCTTTTGATATAGCTTCAACAAGAAGTTAACTTACTTAATCCAATAAAATACAGAAAATTGATAATAAAACTGGCTAATGCCGAACATATAAAATATAGTAAATTAATTAGTAAACTAATAGATGAGTCCGCTAAAATTAGGGGGACAGGAATTGCTAGAAGATCTCCTGTGTATATAAAAGAAAAAATTTTATCTGGAAATTCTGTCATCGCATTAGATAAAAATAATTTTGCTGGGTTCTGTTATATTGAAGCATGGGAGCATGGAAAGTATGTTGCTCATTCTGGATTAATAGTATCACCAAAATACAGAAATATGGGTATTGGAAAAAAGATTAAGAAGAGAGTACTAGAACTCTCATTGAAAAAGTATCCAAAATCAAAGATTTTTGGAATTACAACCGGAATGCCAGTTATGAAGATAAATTATGAACTTGGATATAGGCCTGCTCATTTTAACGAATTAACTGAAGATCCGGAATTTTGGAAAGGTTGTAAGACATGTCAAAACTATGATATTCTCAAAAGAACTGAGTTTTCAATGTGTCTATGTACAGGTATGTTATATGATAAAAAATAATTATGAAAAATAAAACTATAATTTTAGCTTACAGTGGAGGTCTCGATACTTCATTTTGTTTAAAGAGACTATCTAGTGATGGCTTTGATGTTCACGCCATATTAGTTAATACTGGAGGCTTTGATAAATCAGAACTAATCAATATAAAAAAACAAGCGATTGAATTGGGTGCTTCAAAATTTATTTCAATTGATGCAAAGAAACAATTCTACGATAAAATAATTAAGTTTTTAATTTTTGGTAATGTTCTTAAAAATAATTCTTATCCTCTTTCTGTTAGTTCTGAAAGAATAATACAAGCAATTGAAATAATGAATTATTCAAAAAAAAATAATATAGATACTATTGCTCATGGATCAACTGGTGCAGGAAACGATCAAGTGAGATTTGATTCAATTTTTCAAATATTAAATCCAAATATTAAAATAATTACTCCAATAAGAGATAATAATGTTACAAGGAAACAGGAAATATCATACTTAAAAAAAATGGGTATAAAGTTTACATGGAATAACTCTAAGTACTCAATAAACAAAGGAGTATGGGGTACTACAATTGGTGGTGATGAGACTTTAACCTCTTATAAAACTCTTCCAAACAAGGCATTTACAAAAAAATTAATAGAAAAGAGAAAAAAAGTATTAAATATAAAGTTTATAAAAGGTGAAATAGTATCAATTAATAACAAAAGATCTAACCCAATTGATCTGATAGATTACCTTGAGGAAATATCCAGTCAATATGCTATTGGAAGGGATATTCACGTTGGTGATACTATAATTGGGATTAAAGGTAGAGTAGGTTTTGAAGCAGCTGCAGCAAAAATTATAATCAAGGCTCATGAACTTTTGGAAAAGCATACTATGTCAAAATGGCAAATTTTTCAAAAAGAATCTATTTCAAAATTATATGGTATGTTAATCCATGAAGGGCAATACTTTGACCCAGTAATTGAGGATATTGAAGCATATTTTGAAAAAAGTCAAAGATATGTTACTGGAAATGTTTTTGTAGAATTAAGTCCATATAATTTTAAATTAAATGGGATTAAATCTAAACATGATTTGATGAATGATAATTCAGGAGTGTATGGAGAAGAAAATTTAAACTGGTCCTCTGAGGATATTAAAGGATTTATTAAAATTAATTCAAATTCTTCAAGAATATTTAAACAAATAAATAAATAGTAATGAAAAAAATAGGAGTAGTAGGCGGTTCAGGATTCACAGGGGGTGAGTTAATTAGAATATTACTTAATCATCCAAAATTTAAAATAAAATTTATTTATTCATTATCTCAAAATGGAAAAAATATTCATGAAATACATCCAGATTTGTTAGGGCAAACAGATATTATTTTTTCTGATCAAATTACTACAGATATTGATGTGCTATTTCTGTGCTTGGGGCATGGAAAGTCTAGAATTTTTTTAGATAAACATAATTTTAAAAGTGATACGATTATAATTGATCTTAGTTCAGATTTTAGGTTAATCAACAATAACAAATATAAATCAAGAAATTTTCTTTATAGTTTGCCAGAGTTCAATAGAGAAAAAATTAAACAAAGTAAATCAATTGCAAATCCTGGATGTTTTGCAACCGCTATTCAAATTGGTTTACTTCCATTATTGGTTAATAATTTAATAAAGAATGATATTCATATTAATGCGATAACAGGAAGTACTGGTGCTGGTAAGATTAGTTCAGACACAAATAATTTCAACTGGAGAAATAATAACTTATCTATTTATAAACCTTTTCATCACCAACATTTAAATGAGATATATCAAACATTAAATATTTTGGGTAACGATTCTAAAATTTATTTTGTTCCATACAGAGGAAACTTTACTAGAGGAATTTTTACTTCGATCTATATGAAATTTGATCATGAGATTGAGGATATCAAGATTATTTATGAAGACTTCTATAAAAATCATCCTTTTACTTTTTTATCTAAAAATGATATAAATCTAAAAGAGGTAATTAATACTAATAATTGCCATTTGAAAATAGAATTCCATGAAAATATAATTCATATAACTACTGTTTTAGATAATCTCCTTAAAGGGGCATCAGGTCAAGCAGTACAAAACCTGAATATTATTTATGGTTATGAGGAAAGCTTAGGTCTAAATTTTAAAGGTTCAATTTATTAATATGAAAACATTCGACGTTTACAACCAATTTGATGTAGTTCCTGTAAAGGGAAAGGATGTATATATTTATGATGATTTAAATAATAAATATTTAGATTTATATGGAGGACATGCAGTAATCTCAATAGGTCATTCTGAAAAAAAATATGTTAAGAATATAACTAATCAACTTAAGAATATAGGATTTTATTCAAATGCTGTAAGAAATCCATTACAGGATGAATTATCAAAAGAGATTAACTCACAAGCAGATTTAGATAATTATAGGCTGTTCATGTGTAACTCTGGTGCTGAGGCTGTAGAAAATGCCCTAAAGCTTTCTTCTTTTAATACAGGAAAGAAGAGAATAATTGCTTTTAAAAATTCTTTTCATGGAAGAACATCAGCTGCCGTTGCAGTTACTGATAATAAATACATTAACTCTGAGCTGAACAAACAACATAATGTTAGTTTTATTGAATTTAATGACAATAAAAAGTTAGAAATAGAGTTAGATAAGGGAGACGTATGTGCAATAATATTTGAATCAATTCAAGGGGTTGGAGGACTTGACCAACCTGATGAGGAGTTTATTAATGGACTAGACTATTATCAAAAAAAATATCAAGTATCTATAATTGCAGATGAGGTTCAATCAGGATTTTGTCGTTCAGGTCAATTTTTTGCTTTTCAAAAATTTAATATTAAGCCTGATATAATTACAATCGCAAAAGGAATGGGAAATGGTTTTCCAGTGGGAGGAATTCTTGTAAATCCTAATATCCATCCTCAAAAAGGTATACTCGGGACAACATACGGTGGTAATCATCTAGCATGTGTTGCTTCTTTGAGTGTTCTTGAATTTTTGAAAAAAAATAACATTTGTAATAAAGCCTTAGAGTTAGAGAGTTATTTTAAAAATATTGCTTCAAAATTCAACTCCATAAAAAAGGTAAAGGGAAGAGGTTTGATGTTGGGAATAGAATTTGATTTTGATGTCTCAGAATTAAGATCAAAGTTAGTCTACGAACATAAAATTTTTACTGGTAGCAGCAGTAATAAAAATTTAATTAGAATATTACCTCCATTGTCAATTAAAAAAAATCATTTTGATATTTTTTTCAATGCACTTAATAAATCACTATGAAAAATTTCTATAACCTCAATGATATAAAGGATATTAATCAATCAATTGATGAGATACTTGATATAAAAAATAATATCGGAAAATATCAAAAGATCTTTGAGGATAAAATTATTGGCTTAATATTCTTTAATCCTAGTCTAAGAACAAGAATGAGTACATACAAAGCATCCAAAAATCTTGGATTAGAAACCTTTTTTATAAATATCTCCAATAATATATGGTCTTTAGAATTTGAAGATGGTAAAATAATGGATTCCTCAAAGGTAGAACACATAAAAGATGCTGCTAGGGTGATTTCTAATTATTGTGATATTATTGGTGTAAGATCTTTCCCGTTATTAAAAAGTAAAGAAAAGGATGCGGAAGATCATATTATAAAAAGTTTTATTAGATACTCAAATATTCCAGTATTTAATATGGAAAGTTCAATTGCCCACCCTCTTCAAGCACTTACTGATTTAGTTACAATTAAAGAAAATTCTAGGGTTAATAAACCAAAAGTATTGTTGACATGGGCTCCTCACATTAAACCTCTACCTCATGCTGTTCCTAATTCATTTGTTAGGGCAATGAAGAAAATGAACTTTGATATATCAATTACTAATCCTGAAGGTTTTGATCTTGATCCAGCTATTTTGAAAGGAATAAAAACTAATAACAACCAGTTAGATGCATTTAAAGGAGTTGACTTTGTTTATGCGAAGAACTGGAGTTCATTTGAGAATTATGGTGAGATAAGTGATAACAACAATGATTGGATAATTGATGAAAAAAAGATGTCTATTACTAATAATGCAAAATTTATGCACTGCCTTCCCATTAGAAGAAATCTAGTTGCAACTGATAATGTTATTGATAGTGAACAATCACTTATTATTGACCAATCTGAAAATAGAATATATACAGCTCAGCACATCATAAAAAAATTATTAAAAAATGGATAAAATTTTAATTGTTAAAATTGGTGGAAAATTGATTAATAATAGTCATGTTTTACATAGATTTTTAAAATCTTTTGCTAAAATAAAAACGAAAAAAATATTAATTCATGGAGGAGGTAATCAAGTTACAAAAATGTGTAAAAAATTAAATTTAGATGTCAAAATTAGAAATGGCAGAAGGATAACAAGTATTCAAGATCTTGAAGTTGCTGCAATGATTTATGCTGGAAGTTTAAATAAAACTTTAGTAACGAAATTGCAATCATTTAATTGTAATTCAATCGGATTATCTGGAGCAGACGCTAATTTAATTGAGAGTGTTAAAAGACCTGTAAAGGAAATCGATTATGGTTTAGTCGGAGATATAAAAAAAATAAATTCTGTTTTTTTAAAAAAATTGATAGATCAAAATCTTACTCCTGTTATATGTTCAATTACTCATGATAAAAATGGTCAATTACTCAATACTAATGCTGATACAATTTCCTCTGAAATAGCAATTTCACTATCAAAGTATTATATAGTTGATTTAATTTATTGTCATGAAAAAAATGGAGTTCTATCAAACCCAAATGATGATAATTCTACATTTGGTCAACTCAATGAAAAGGAGTTTAATAATTACTTAAAGCTTAATATTATATCCAATGGAATGATTCCAAAATTAACAAATTCATTTTATGCATTAAATAATGGTGTGAAATCAGTTAAGATTGCAGGTCAATCTCTAGATGAAATAGATATTAAATCAACAATAATAACCAATTAATATGACTGATAATAAACCAAAAGATGCCATTCAGCTTCTCAAGAAAATTATTAAGACTCCATCTTTTTCTAAAAAAGAGGAAGATGTTGTTAAAATTTTAGAGTCATGGTTTAAAGAAAATGGAATAGATCATAAAAGACATTTAAATAATTTATGGGCAGAGAACAAGTATTTTAATAAAAATAGACCTACAATCCTTCTAAATTCTCATCATGATACCGTCCAGCCAAATAAATCATTCACTATCGATCCATTCTATCCTAATGAGAAAGATGGGAAAATATTTGGATTAGGAAGTAACGATGCAGGAGGTGCTCTTGTATCTCTTCTAAACGTTTTTAAAAGTATCTATTTAAAACAAAATATGAAATATAATTTTATTATTGCTTGTACAGCTGAGGAAGAAATTGCAGGAACAAATGGTATTAAAAGTATTCTAAAAAAATTACCTAAAATTGATTTTGGAATTATTGGAGAGCCAACTCAAATGAAGCTATCTATTGCTGAAAGAGGACTCATTGTATTTGATGCAAAAATAAAAGGTAAACCAAGTCATGCAGCTCACGAAAATAATGATAATCCCATTGAAAAACTACCAAAAATACTCAACTGGTTTAATCAATTAAAATTTGATAGAATTTCTAAATTATTGGGACCAGTTAAAACAACAATAACTCAAATAAATGCTGGATATCAACATAATGTAATACCTTCTGAAGTAAATATTGTTGTTGATGTAAGAATTAATGAACTTTACGATATCAATGAAATCAATGATTTCTTTGTTAGACAATGTCCATGTGAAATAAAGGCTAGATCTTTGAATCTTAGGCCATCATCTATTAGCTCTAATCATAAAATTATAAAAACTGCAAACTCAATAGGAATAGAATCATATGGATCTCCAACATTATCAGACCAGGCATTACTTGATTTTCCATCAGTAAAAATTGGTCCTGGTAATTCAAAAAGATCACATAGTGCAGATGAATATATTTATGTTGATGAGATTGAAGAGGGGATAGAAGTCTATAAAAATCTTTTAAATAAAATAATATAATATGAAACTATGGGATAAAAATAACTCAGCAAACGAAAAAATAATTGAATTTACAGTTGGTGACGATAGGTTAAATGATTTGTATTTAATTAAATATGATTTAAAAGCTTCTATTTCACATGCAAAAATGTTGTATAAAACAAATCTTTTATCAGAAATTGAATGTGATAGAATAATAAATATTCTCAATGAGATGCTATTTGAAGCCGAATCTGGAGAATTAAAAATCGAGAAGGAATTTGAAGATATGCATTCAAAAATTGAGTATACTCTAATTAGTAGACTGGGTGATATTGGAAAAAAAATTCACACTGCAAGATCAAGAAATGATCAAGTACTTGTATCAATTCAGCTCTACCTTATTGATGAGTTAAATAATATTAAAACAGAAGTAAAATCTTTATTTGACTTATTGATTAATCTTGCCAAGAAAAATGAGAAGATTATTATGCCGGGATATACGCATATGAAAGCAGCAATGCCTTCCTCTTTTGGATTATGGTTTTCAGCATATGCTGAAACATTAATCGACGATATTGTTAGCCTGAATAGCACAATTAAAATAGTAAATCAAAATACATTAGGTAGTGCTGCTGGTTATGGAACATCATTTAATATTGACAGAGATTTTACAACAAAAGATTTAAATTTTAAAACACTAAAGTATAACTCTCTTGCATGTCAAATTAGTAGAAATAAAATTGAAAAAAATACATTTGATGCTATAGGAAATATTGCCTTTACATTATCAAAAATTTCTATGGATATATGTTTATATTTAGGAGATGAGTTTCAATTTATTTCATTTCCTGAAAATATTACAACAGGATCTAGTATAATGCCACATAAAAAGAATCCTGATGTTTTTGAGATAATAAGAGGAAAATGTAATAGCATTCAAAATTTATCAAATACTGCAAATTTATCATCAACTAACCTTCCAAGTGGATATCACAGGGACTTTCAACTAAATAAGGGTAAAATTATTAATGCTGTTAAGGATATAAAAGAATGTATTCAAATTCTATCTTATTGTTTATCTAAAATAAGTGTCAATAAAAAAATACTTGAAAAATCAAATTATGAAAATATTTTTAGTGTAGAGTTAATAAATGAGATGGTTTTAAAAGGTATGCCTTTTAGAGATGCATATCTTGAATTAAAAAGTAAATTAAAATCAGGTGAAATAAAGTTTCCAAAGACAGTTAACCATTCTCATATTGGAAGTATTGGAAATTTAGCTCTAGATAAAATAGTCCTCAAGATGAAGGATAACTATTAGATTTATTTCAGCCTATTAATTAGTTAATTTACCTTTTAATATATTTGGTTAATGCATAAGTTAACAAAGTGGTCTTTAACTGCTGCCTTGGCAGGTTTTCTTTTTGGGTTTGATACAGTTGTAATATCAGGTGCAGATCAAAAACTTCAAGAACTTTGGAACTCAACTGATATTTTTCATGGAAGTGTTGTAATGGCAATGGCTCTTTGGGGAACAGTTGTGGGTGCTATTTTTGGAGGGATTCCAACCAGAAAAATAGGTAGAAAGAAAACTTTGCTTTGGATTGGAATCTTCTATACAATTTCTGCAATAGGTTCTGCGTTAGCTAATGATCCAATCACTTTTGCTTTCTTTAGATTCTTAGGAGGTGTAGGTGTTGGGATTTCTGGAATAGCAGCACCAGCATATATATCAGAAATTGCCCCAGCAAAAAACAGGGGTAGGTTAGTTGGTCTATATCAATTTAATTTAGTTAGTGGAATATTAATTGCTTTTCTATCAAACTATTTATTAACTGGAATTGGAGACAATGACTGGAGATATATGATGGGTGTAGAGGCAATACCTGCAATTTTATACACTATACTTGTATTATCTATACCTAAAAGTCCAAGATGGCTTTATTTAAATGGTCAACAAAAAGAAGCAGAAAACATTATAAGATCTGCATACTCACAAAGTGATGCTAATGAATTAATTATTGAAATTAAAAAAGATAACGAGACAAGTTTAAAATCAGAATCAATATTTAAAAAAAAGTACAGTTTTATTTTGATGCTTGCTTTTTTTGTAGCAGCATTTAATCAGTTTTCAGGAATAAATGCATTTTTATATTACGCACCCAGGATATTTGAAGCAGGAGGTTTAGGACAAAGTGCAGCTTTGTTAAATAGCGTTGGTATTGGTTTTACAAATGTTATATTTACTTATGTAGGAATCTCATTAATTGATAAGTTAGGGAGAAGAAGTCTATTGTATATAGGATCAATTGGATATATAATTTCACTTACACTAATAAGCCTATCATTTATTTTAGAATGGGGTGGTGTCATGCTTCCAATTTTTCTTTTTTTATTTATTGCATCGCATGCAATTGGACAAGGAGCTATAATCTGGGTATATATTTCAGAAATATTTCCCAACCATATTAGAAGTTATGGACAGTCTTTTGGAATTTCTACTCATTGGGTTTTAGCAGCAATTATTCCATCATTAATTCCATTCCTTTTTGGATCTATAGGGCCTGGAATTGTATTTGGATTTTTTGCATTTATGATGTTATTACAATTAATTTTTACGCATTTTATAATGCCAGAAACCAAGGGTGTATCTTTAGAAGATCTTAGTAAGAAATTAATTAAAAACTAAATCTTTTTTACCAAAACATTGCATACAAAAATGCTGTTATAAGTAAAACTCCAAATGCTGCAATGTTAAAAGTGCTATCTGTTGAGAATAATTTTTTTGTAATATTTATTCCTTTCGGATCGTCATTGTTACCTTCCAAATAACTAATTACTGCAATAACAGCAATAGTAGCAATACAAGTATACCCCATTTGGTGCATAAATGGAAGATCAATAAAAATAGATGCATCACTCCATCCTTTTGGAGCAACCTTAAAATACATTGCAATAGGAATCGATAATATTGCCCCCCAAATTGCAGCATTATTAGTTGCTTTTTTATAGAATAATCCCATTAAAAATACTGCTAAAATTCCTGGACTAACAACACCTGTATATTCTTGAATAAAAATAAATACTTGACCAAGACCTTCAAGCTGGGGTGCAATTAATATTGCAATTAATAAAGCAACAACAACAGTTATTCTACCAACGGTTACCATCTTTGCATCAGATGCGCTTTTATTGAAATGAGATTTATATATATCCATTGTAAAAATAGTTGAAGTTGAATTAAGCATTGAGGCTAAAGATGATACAATAGCTGCAGCTAAAGCTGCAAGAATCAAACCTTTAACTCCAGCAGGAATGAAATTCTTAATTAACCATGGAGCAGCATTGTCATTTGCAAAGCTACCGTCTGAGTATATAAAACCTGGATCAACTGAAGCTGCAGTAAGCATTCCTGTATCATCTAAATTCATTACATAAGCAATAATACCAGGTAAAACAACAATTACAGGGATAATCAACTTAAGAAATGCAGCAAAAGCAATCCCTTTTTGACCTTCTGCTAAACTCTTTGCAGCCAAAGTTCTTTGAATAATATATTGGTTAAATCCCCAGTAATATAGGTTTGCAACCCACATTCCACCAATTAAAACAGCAATGCCTGGGAGATCGAACCATGCATCTCTTCCGTTTGGGGTTATTATTTCACCTTTTGATAATATCATTGAAAATCTTTCAGGTGCTTTTTCAAATACATGCTTTAGTCCATCGATAACTCCTCCTGAATCTGTTACATTGGTAAGTGCAAAATAGGTCATTAAAAGTCCACCAAAAATTAAGATTATCACTTGAATGACATCTGTCCAAGCTACCGAGGCAAGTCCTCCCCATAAAGAATATGCAAGTGCAAATAAACTTAACCCAATTATACTATTTAGTATAATTGACCCATCACCAACACCTACAATAGTATCTAATGCCTTACCTCCAAGAAATAAAACTGTTGTAAGGTTTACAAACACAAAAAGTGCTATCCAAAATACGGCAAGTATAGTTTTTAAATTAGTGCTGAATCTTTTTTCAATAAACTCAGGTATTGTATAAAGCCCCTTTTCAATAAAAATTGGAAGAAAATATTTTCCAACAACTAATAGCGTAATTGCAGCCATCCATTCATAAGATGCTATTGCTAAACCTAGAGCAAAACCTGATCCAGACATTCCAATAAATTGTTCAGCAGATATATTTGCTGCAATTAAAGAAGCACCTACTGCCCACCATGGTAAAGATTTGCTTGCTAAAAAATAATCCTCAGCATTTTTCTGTTTACCCTTTTTATCCCTTGAGACCCACAATCCTATAGATAAAATTGTAACAGCATATAAACCAAAAATTAAATAGTCTATTAATTCAAAACTTCCGTTCATAAATAAATTTTTAAGCAATGTTTATTTAAAAGAGATGTTGATTCTTTTTAGATATTTATAAAATTAGAATTTTTGTTTAATTTAAAAAATAATACTTTAAAAGATTATTAAGAGAAAAGATAAAAATAGTATAGCTATTAAGATTGCTAAAAGGATATTGCTCAGCTTTATAATTATAATTTTGGTTATGGTACTAATGTTTTTTATGCTGGGTATTTTTTAGTAATAAACTTTGTAAATTGTAAAAAATGGATATAAAGGAAATTAAATCAGTTGAGGTAATGCCTGGATTTAAGGGTAGAATAATCCATGGTTCAGATTTTACATGGGTTTATTGGGAGATAGAAAAAGGAGCAAGTCTAAAAGAACATAATCATGTAAATGAACAGTTAATGCACGTTATTGAAGGTGAGTTCGAATTCACAATTCAAGGAGAAAAAAATATTTGTAAAAAAGGTTCAACATTTTTGATTCCATCAAACGTTCCTCATTCTGGTAGAGCAATAACTGATTGTATATTGATGGACGTTTTCAGTCCAAAAAGAGATGATTTAGGATGAAAATAAATTTAAGTGGAAAAAAAGCACTAGTAGGTGGAAGTAGTAAGGGAATTGGTCTTGGAATTGCTAGACAGCTTGCAGAATCTGGTGCAAGTGTTTGTCTAATGGCAAGAGATAAAAATAAGCTTGAAGAAATTATTAATGAACTTCCTAAAAATAATTATCAAGGTCATGAATATTTACTAGTTGATTTTTCAAACTTTGAAAAATTTAAATCTACCATAAAAGAATATCTATCAACAAATAGTATAGATATACTTGTAAATAATACTCAAGGACCTCCTGCAGGTAACTCATTATCAAAAGATATTGATTCATATCAAGAAGCTTTTGATTTATTATTTAAATGTGTTGTTTATACAACATCATTAATCGTTCCTCAAATGCAAAAAAATAAATGGGGCAGAATTATAAATGTTACATCAGTTTCAGTAAAGGAACCTCTTAATTATCTTGTCCTATCAAATAGTATTAGATCTGCAGTAGTAGCTTGGGCAAAAAGTCTATCAGTTGATATTGGTAAAGATGGAATCACTATTAATTCTATTTTAACAGGTTACTTTGATACTGAAAGAATTAAAGAGTTAAACAAAGAGAAATCAAAATCTTTAAACATATCTGAGGATGAGGTTTTAGAAAAAATGAAATCTTTAGTTCCGCTTAACAGATTAGGAAAGATTGACGAATACGGATATCTTGTTTCTTTCCTGAGCTCAGATAAAGCAGCATATATAAATGGTGCTTCAATCCCAATTGATGGGGGTCTTTTAAAATCTTATTAAACTTCGTTATACCTTCCAGGTGCTAGTAACCCGCTTACCAATGTAAAAAGAGAATGTGGTATGAATTTTAACAAGAATACAATTATTTTCCAAGTCTTTGTTGGAACAGATACTTTCTTACCCTTCATCATTGCATCTACCCCTTCTTTTGCAACCCTTTTTGCACTTTTTTTAAGAAAATTAGGAACGCTATCCATCTCTGCTTGAACCC
>Ga0163109_10002999_pt1 | contig 12935 bp, 11 predicted proteins | sample CRUFie1St13metaG_FD_108704 | JGI IMG/M metagenome (GOLD analysis project Ga0163109, IMG submission 108704) | Marine microbial communities from the Costa Rica Dome - CRUD Field 142mm St13 metaG | ecosystem: Environmental > Aquatic > Marine > Oceanic > Photic zone | place: Costa Rica: the Eastern... | reverse complement strand
TCCGTCGGTGCGGTAGTTGCGCTGGTGCACGATGTACTCATCGTTCTTGGGGTGTTTGCGCTTTTCGATCTCGATTTTGATCTAACCGTGTTGGCGGCGGTTTTGGCTGTGATCGGTTATTCCTTAAATGATTCGATCGTTGTGTCAGACCGGATTCGGGAGAACTTTAGGATCATGCGGACCAGTGATCCACTTAAAGTGATGAACGATTCAATTAACCAAACACTGAGTCGAACGCTTGCGACCTCGACTACCACATTGCTGGTATTGTTCGCGATCCTCGTATTGGGCGGTGAACTGATTCATAACTTTGCGCTTGCTCTCACAATCGGCGTGGCGGTGGGAACTTATTCCTCGATTTATGTGGTGACGATTGTTCTTCTTATGCTGAAAATTTCGCGGGAGGATCTTTTGATTCCTGAGAAAGAGGATGACATCGACGATCGCCCCTAGGCTAGAGATTCAGGTTTCCACACAATCGGTGCTTGCTCTCGCTCCTTTTCTTACTGCAGTTACACGACCAATGTTAGGTAGAGTTTTTCGTCATTAAAAAGCCCTTTTTCAAAAAAGTTCCGATTTTTTTGATTAGACATTAGTCTAATAATTATGGTGGTCGGGTTCTTGGCCCTGCGAGTAATGCTGGGTATTGTTCGGGGGTCTATTAGTCATTTCGGTAAATAGTAATCTCGTTGATACTAATCTAATAGGAATCAAATGCCCGAATATCGATTCATAAGTATTTAATATTATTAGTTTTTTATTTCATTGGGGCAGTGTTCAGTGAACCGCTGAAAATCGATAAAGTAGCGATATCTGAAATGTAGCTGAATGACCATTCCGTTTTTTTGTCAGGACACCAATCAAATGAGCTTTTCGTAAATTTGCCGGACTGCTTATTCTAGGCTAATCGGTTGTTCAATCGGCTCGATTTAGTTAATGTAGCACCCGTGGTCGTTTGAAAAGATGCCACACCTCGGCAGGTCTAGCTTGCCTGTCTCTGGGGTAACCCGGAAAAAGAGGATACTTAAGTAACCTTTAAATTTGTATTTAATGAGGGAATCTCAAATGAAAAAAATTATTGCTGCTGCCGTTGCTACTGCGTTTGTAGCTCCTGCGTTCGCTGCGGATGTTAACATCACCGGCGACCAAGAGTTTGCATACACAGACGCAAACGGTGCTACATCGACCGCGATTGACGGTGATTTCAATGTCAAGGCGTCTACCGAGACGGCGAATGGCATTGCAGTTTCTGCTGACATCAATATTAGCGATGAGGGCGGAGACGACGGGGGTAACTCTCTGACTCTGTCTAGTGATTTCGGTAAATTAGACTTGGGTGATACCAGTTCAGCTGCGGACTCAGTCGACGATCGTACTGACTACGCTTTGGTAACTGGGGTTGCCACAACCGCTGGCGACGCTGCTATCGGTTGGACACTGCCTTCTTTGGTACCTAGTCTGTCTATCTACGTTTCTCATGGAACCGACTCTGACGAAGACGGTGAAGCGCATACAGGTGTTGCGCTAGAGTATGGCGCGGGTCCAGTGGAAGTCGCTTACGCTGAGAACAACAACGATGACGGAAGTAAGATCACGTATGTAGGTGGTACAGCGTCATTTGGTGGCGCTGCAGTCAGCGTAGAGCGCATGGATGACGATGCTACGGATACTGAAGAAGCTGCGATGGGTGTTAGCTACGGCATGGGCGATATGACCATTTATATAGCCAACGAAGAGACACAAGTTGCTAACGCTACGACAGCGGACGTAACCGCGTTTGGCCTTCAGTACGGCCTGGGTGGTGGTGTTACTGCATTCATTGAGTCATCATCTGACTCCAAAGATGCGTCTGCGGACACAACGGCAGCTGGCGTAACATTCGCTTTCTGATAAGTTGAAAGTCTGTTAAAAACCCCGGCTTCTCGCCGGGGTTTTTTTATTTTGTGGTACCCTTTGGTCCTATTGATTTAAAACCTCTTGCAGTGGGAAGTGTCTCTCGGTCCTGATTGCCTTGGCCTGTTATCATTGTTTGGCTATCAACAGCGCTGTTCGTGATTTTGCTAATGTCATCTGAAATGCCCTCATTTTGAAATGTTTCGAATAGATTGAGTACTCGTCTATATTCTTGGTCTGTGATTTTTTTCTCGAAGAAAGCTGCGTCAAATTCCTCTTTGGTTTTGTTAGCACTGTAGAGAACGCACTTCTCAGATATTTTTTTTGAACTGAATAAACGCTCAAAAAAATTTCGATTTTCCTCGGCAATTTGATCCATGCAATGGTCAGCGTGTTTCGAATATATTGATTCAAAATCGATCGCTAGCAACGTACTTGTGGTGAAGCAAGACGAAAGACCAACAAGTATGATTTTACTTATCTGAGAAGATTTTTTTTTGGTTTCCATCACAACTCACTTACTTTTCGTTAACTCTCTTGATGCTATTGGGTAAAACGTGCTTTTGTGGAGGCTCGCTAGGTCTGACCAAGTCCATAAACAATCAGATAGTCTTTTGTCGCCGTCTGCGGTTAATCGCTCTAGCGCTTTTACCCACTCACATATTGGGGATTCAGGTTCCAATGCGACAAGATCTCTAAAGCCAAGCTCCACACTACCTACTTTCGACGAGGTGAGAACCTTGACTCCATGATAGCGAGCCTCGGCTACTACCATCCCGAAAGGTTCTTTTCTTGCGGGATGAATCAAGACCTCATATTCCTCCCACGGAATCGTCTCTTTCCACCCTGCGATATTTACTAAGGGATGAGTAACAAATCGTAATGGAAGGTCCTCTCTCGACGGACCAAAAACATCAAGAGTCCATTGATTTTGAAGCGCCTCCAGAATCTCTATTGCCAGATCTAGACCTTTTCGTCTCCACTCTTTTCCTACGAAGACGAATTTTTTAGGCAATTTAGGGTTTTTATTGTATTCACTTCGACCTATTGGTTGAGGATGAATTCCTGGATGGGCGATGTTTATTTGTTTGCCTGATACCTCTGGATATAAATCCAATAATTGATTTTTAACGATCGTCGAAACTGCAAGTATTTGGGTGGTGGAAGAAGAGAGAAGCTCGTCCTTTTCCATTTGTTCCCAAGCCGATATTCGACGACTAATTAGAAGACTGCGTAAGAATGTTTTGGGACTCTTTATTGGTGGTCCGTGAAAGGTTGTCAAATGGTGACAGTTTGAGCGTTCATGACTATGAATCAAAGCATGACGCCTTTTAAAGTTATCATTCACGTACTGCGTTACCAATTGTCTAAACCGTCTCATCGATTTCCATCTAGGCTTGGGGCGCGATTTTGAGACCCTATGGATTACGATTTTTGAGTCAAATTCGCCGAAGGTTTCTTCGCAAATTACCTCGACATGTAAACCTTGTTTGATAAGTTCATGGATGAGGTTCCACACATAGGATTCCATTCCCCCTACGCAACCAAAACGTCTTACAATATGAATTACCGGCGGCAGGTTAATATTCAATCCAATGCCCTGAAATGTTTTTTACTGATCTCAACGTCCAGCTTTTGTTCGAGCCAGAACCTCAGCCTGTTTCGTCTATCTCGTACGGTAGGTTTGTAATTTTTTATTTGGGTAAATGTATGCTCAGCTTCTTCTGCGAGCCATTTGGCCATAACCGTTGGGTGTCGCAATTTAAAGTCCCGAAGCTCGGCAACGTCTATGTTCCCGTATCCATGGAACTCTGGCGGTTGCCCCCCCCAATATTTGCTTACCTGACGCAGCTTCTCTCTCATTTTTTTTGTGTTCCGGCAGTGGCCATAGTGATAGATATGGGCGCCGGAGTGCCGAGCTCTCGGGTAGCGGCCCTTTTTGTTTTTGTCTAGTACCACCCAAAACAAACCATCAGGAGCAATAGTTCTAATTGAATTCCTTATGATGCGGGGCGCCTGACGATATCCTGCAATGCCGGTTTGATACGGTGTGCCATAAAAATGAAGAAAATCGAAGTAAAATGCCTCTACTCGATGATCGTCGAGATAAGTTTCCAGTGATAGTTTAATCTTTTCTAAATCTGCCTCGTGTAACACCTCATCGCCTTCGAGATAAAACGCCCAATCTCCTTGGCACTGGTACTGTCCGATCATTTTTTGTTGACCATATACGAATCCTCTATCGCACATGTTCTCGTTCCAATAGGTGTCAACAATTCTAATTTTAGGGTCACCAATGGATTCGATTTTTTTTCGAGTGTCGTCAATACTCGGCCCCACGGCGCAGATAAATTCGTCGACAAGAGGTAAGGCTGACCGGACACTCTCAATAAAGGGGTATCCGTTAATGTCTGCGTTTCTAAGGAATGTAAAACCGGATATTTTCATATTGCCTTGATCATAGTTTTTGCTGGTCGGTAACCCATGGTGCCATGAAGCATTTGCTTGAACCTGTCATCATTTACAGAAAATTGATCACGCGGGCGTTCCATATGGTGGAGGTGTGCAACACATGTTGCGAACCTGCCACTTCTAACGGTTATTCCGGCTTTCAACATACGCGCCACAAAATCACTATCTTCACGACCCCAACCAATGTAACTCTCGTCAAATCCACCAACTTTTAGTATATCAGTGGTATGCGCGCCGAAGTTACAACTACGGACCGACTGCCAAGAAAATGGATCTATGTCCCTAAGAGGCCCGAACGGCATGGCTCTATATTTATAGTTAGAAAACAGCTGTTTAGTATCTATTTGACTTTTTTGACGAAGTAGTAGGTTGCTTTCATGCCTGCTGAGTAAAGATCGATTTCCGGAGACTAATTTCCCAGGTTTGGCTAACGCTAGGTGGTTCCGGACAAAGTTTGGAGGCAATAGACAGTCGCCATCAACGAAAATAACGTAATCGTATTTCGTTCTTAATAGGGCTAGATTTCTAGCTCTAGCTGCTCGAAAGTCACAATCAGGTTGCCATGTGATTTCTATGGGTAGATGCTTTTTATATCGAGAAACGATAGACCCGGTATCTGTCTGAGAACCATCATCCGCTATCACGATCTGCGATGGTGAAGAAGTCTGCCGCATAACAGATTGCAGCACGAGATCCAACGCTTCTGGCCAGTTAAACGTTGTGATTAGCAGAGAAATGTTAGAACGATTCATCGGGAAGGTGTGATTGTCCGCACATGGTCTTGCATATTTTCTTCAATTTAAGCCCCTAAATCTTGCTAGTTTTTGTTTAAGTAACGTTTTTAGAGGCCTTCTGATGACTATTGAGTCTAAATTTGCCAGGTGGTTCTCGAAATCGATTTCGCCGTGTTTTTCGAAGAATTGCCTCAAAATCGGTGTGGCGTAATTCTTTCTACCAATACTAGACCAGTCTCGGGTATATGCTGACCCAAACTTTACATCGAATTTGTTAACTCTAAGAGTTTCACCTAGCGCAAATTGTTCAACGGTATGGGCGTTTACAAGCGGTTCCAGTAGGCTAAAGAGACGAAATGCTTGGACGAGGATGTCTATGTTATTTTTATGCAAGCCAACGATCGAAGAGTTAAGCATTCGGGATTTTGGGGAGAGTTCGTAATTTAATTCACCCCATTCTACTGACTGATTTGTTAGTCCTTCGTTGAACCTATTTATACTGGCATTCCGCGTCCCACTGATCGTCCCCTCATCACAAAACATGATTGCGCGACCATCGCAGATATCACTGGCCAATGACTCTGGATTCTTTATCCAATAGGTATCAGTATCAAGAAGCACAGAGACTTGCGCTTCTGTGGTCCGCATGGAGTGTTCGAAAGCCCTTAGCTTGATTCCGAAGTGTTGTAATCCGTTAAGGCTCCACTCTCGCGCATTTTGCTCTGTTATCTGAATAGTCCTGATAGGGTACTTTTCAAATAGCTCGGGCTTATCGGTTACCACACAAACGCCTACATCTGGCTGGGAATACCATCTTTTCCACGCTGACAAAATTTGGAATTTTGCGCCGTGTTGATACCCTAGCTCTTGCCCATAAGCTACGATTACGTGCTCTCTCTTTTGCATAAGATTTAGTTTCTGAACCGCTTTTGGGGTATCATAACGTTAGTTTTCCGCGCCGCGTTACGAGTGATTAAAACGATATTCTTTACTAGGCCCTTCGTTGAATGATCCCAATCTACGTTATTTCTGTAAAGTCATTTACGGAACGACACAAGCACATCGAACAAATGGCTGAACGATTCGGTTTCTTGTTTGAGTATGTCTGGCAGTATGATGCGGACGAGCTAGACGAAGCGGATCTGAGTAGGGTTGGAGGGTCTCTCGCACCAAAAAGTGCATCCAACGTATTGAAGCATTTGCACGCACAAAAATTATTTCTGAAGACTAGTAATGATATCGCTTTGGTGTTGGAAGATGATGTGGTTTTATTTGCATCATTTTTTGATGAACTAAACCACATTTTGGATATGACCAAACGTCTCCCGCCTGGGTGGTTAATTTTTCTTGGGGGTGCCGATAATAAATTGGATTCTAGGTTCTTCGATTCCGATGGACAGTATCTTGTTGAGAAGCCGCTCACGACCGCTGAAGCATATTTAGTGGATAAGCATGGATGTGAACTAAGGACCCGATGGTTAGATATAAACAGCGTGGATCGACAAGCAGATCACCAGTTAAAATTAATGGATCAAGATTTGGGGCTAAAACATTATTGCGTATCGAAGCCTTTAGCTACCCAAGGATCAATAACGGGCTTGTTTGGTACGTCTCTTGATTCGAGTCGTGCGAAGCACAGTCCGTTTTTTTTACAAGCTAAATATCGATACAACCGCCTAAGGCGCCAAGTAATTCCCCGGTTTTTTTCCCGACTCTTGAAATGGTGAAGGTGATGGATCGAGTATTGAATATGGAATCAAAAAGGGTTTTGGTGACCGGTGGTGCCGGTTTTTTAGGCTCTCATCTTTGTGGTCGACTGGTCGATCAAGGCCACGACGTAATTTGTTTGGATAATCTATATACAGGCTCCAAACGAAATATCACCGGTCTCTTGGATCGACCAAATTTCGAATTCATTCGTCATGACGTTACGTTCCCAATATATCTCGAGGTAGATCAAATCTATAACCTCGCATGTCCGGCGAGTCCGATTCACTATCAAAGTGACCCAGTGCAAACTACTAAGACCAGTGTTCATGGTGCGATCAACATGCTGGGTCTTGCCAAGAGAACTGGTGCGAAAATTTTTCAAGCATCTACTTCTGAGGTTTATGGTGATCCGGAGGAAAATCCTCAGACCGAGGAATACAGGGGATCCGTCAATCCAATTGGACGACGGTCTTGTTATGATGAAGGCAAAAGGTGCGCTGAAACTTTATTTTTTGACTACAATCGCCAGCATTCACTTGAGATAAAGGTAGCCCGCATTTTCAACACCTACGGACCGAATATGCATCCAAATGACGGCCGAGTCGTCAGCAACTTCATTGTTCAGGCTCTGAGCAATGACCCTATAACAGTGTATGGTTCTGGACTCCAAACACGCTCATTTTGTTACGTGACAGACCTCATAGAAAGTTTTGTGAGCTTCATGAAAACGGATAAGGAAGTGACTGGTCCTATCAATCTCGGGAATCCTAGAGAACTTGCAATGATTGATCTTGCCGAGTTGGTAATTGATTTGACCGGGAGTTCATCCGTAATCAAAAAGGCGGCACTTCCACAAGATGATCCAAAGCAACGAAGGCCTGACATCACAAAAGCTAAAAAGTTTTTGGACTGGAAACCACGAGTTGAAATTGAAGAAGGTTTATTACTCACCATTCAATACTTCGAGGACATCTTATCTGCCGAAGCTATGGATTTGACTGATCGATGAAATTGATTAGGTAAACGTTAGTAATTTGATGTTATGCGGCGCTTTAGATGCAACGCTGTTGTTTTTTGGGTACTAATATTTCTATGAATCTTTTAAGTGCATTTAATGCTCGCCATGGGCTTAAATCAGAATTTTGGGCTCGACTTTTAGTACTTGGAATTGTAGTCACAATGACGCGTGCTTGGGCCTTAACCAATCTTTTTGAAGTTTTACTGGTCTGCATCACGTTTTACGATGCTTCATTGCGAAAAAAGGTACTGTCTTCATTCAACGACGTCAGAGTGTCCGCTGTATTTTTATTTTGGTTTTGGGTTGCGTTTTCAATGAGTTGGAGTGAAGCCCCAATTGCAGAGAGACTGGGTGAATTTTGGAGTTGGCGCAAACTGATTCTGGTACCTATTTGCTTTGCCTTGTTCGAACGTGATGCTGATAAGCGCCTATTGATGGTCACTGTTGTGGCAATATGCTCGGTATATATGGTTGCAACTTGGTTGGGATATTTCAATCTTGTCGAACTCGATAGGGTCCCTAAGCATTATCTTGAAAATCATGCAACGCAGGGTGTGCTGTTCGGAGCATGTTCACTTTTCTGCATATTGTTAGCGTTACAAAATTCTAATTGGATGAGCAGGTGTTTATTTTTCTTGCTAGTAGCAGGATTCGTAGCAAATATTTTATTAATTTCAACTGGAAGGTCTGGCTACTTATTTCTGGTAGTAATCTCGGGGTATAGTGCTTTTTTTTGGGCGAAATGCCGGTTCAAGGCAACAGTTCTTCCCCTGCTGGCAGGTCTTGGTGCTGTATGTATTATTCTCGCAACGCTTTTTATAAACGAGACCACCAATCGGGAAATAAATAAAGCATTCACTGACATTGAGACCGCATACACGTCAGAGCAGCTTACCTCCTTAGGTATAAGGATTGTCATGTGGACTAATTCTTTGGCGTTAATTGAAAATAAACCTTTGTTAGGATCCGGAGCTGGAGGTTACAAATATGACTATGGCGCATTAGTAGCAGGTCAAGATGGCTGGCGTAGCAAGGTGATAGATGATCCTCATCAACAATATTTACATATAGCCGCAGAGCACGGCTTGTTGGGACTTTTCTTTTTTATTTTAGCCTTTGGCGGGTGGTTATTCTCGAGAGTTCCAGGAACGCAAATTTTTTATGTGGCAGGGATCTCAGTTTTACTTGGAACAGCGGCAAATGGATTTGCTAACGGACATTTCTCAGCCTTCGTGGAGGGTCGCTTTTTCTGGATTTCAGTTGCTGCGTTTTTAGCTGGAACTCAGAGCTATTTCCCTTCTCTAAAAATTTACGGCAAGTCCCAAAAGTAGTGTGAATATGGGTGTACGCGATTCCTCGAAGGCTGCGATTTATGACAATGAATACATTGATAGCGTCTTCGCTGAATTAAGGGTGGCTGTTATTGGATTGGGTTATGTTGGTCTGCCGCTAACTGTAGCGTTTGGATGTCGTCGTGATGTGATCGGTTTTGATTTGGACTCGATACGTATTGATGAGTTGCAAGGTGGCTTCGATTCGACGGGCGAAGTTAGCGGACATGATTTGCGTGGTTGTGTCCACGCCACATTCACCAACGATTCTTCTTTTTTGGCTGACCGTAACTGTTACATCGTTGCGGTACCCACTCCAATAACAGAGCATAAGAAGCCGGACTTAGATCCTTTGGTCAAGGCTACTGAGCTGATTGGCACTTTTTTGAATGATGGCGATATCGTTATTTACGAATCAACGGTCTATCCCGGTGTAACGGACGAAGTATGTGCGCCAATTCTGAATCGTGTGTCTGGCCTGCGTTACGAATCTGATGATTTACCGGCTGATAAAAATTTGAAAGAAAAGGGCGGTAGGTTTTTCTGCGGCTACAGTCCCGAAAGAATTAATCCGGGTGATAAGACACATAGGCTGGCTGACGTAGTCAAAGTCACCTCCGGTTCTACAGTCTTCATTAGCGAAGTGATTGATCGTCTTTACAAACAAATAGTCACCGCGGGTACCCACAAAGCTCAATCCATTAAAATTGCCGAAGCTGCAAAGGTCATAGAAAACTCACAACGCGATTTGAATATCGCGTTGACGAACGAAATTGCCATCATCTGCGATAAGTTAGGAATAGATACACATTCAGTGCTAAACGCAGCCGCTACGAAATGGAATTTTACAAAATATGTTCCCGGTCTCGTCGGTGGTCATTGCATTGGAGTTGATCCGTATTACTTGACCTTTAAAGCAGAGGAGTTGGGATACAGTCCTCAGGTTCTGTTGGCTGGGCGAGCTTTGAATGATCGAATGTCTGATTACCTAGCATCGAAAATAATTTCGATTATGGAATGTGGCTCCATTGTGATAGCTGAGTCGAAAGTTTTGGTGATGGGGGCTACGTTTAAAGAGAACTGCCCGGATACTAGAAACAGTAAGGTATTTAAACTGGTGGATGACCTCAAAAGTAAGGGAATAAGCATAGAAATTTATGATCCTTATGTAAAACCTGAGACTTTTATCGGGGATAACGATAAATATTCATTTATCAACGTTCCAAAAGAATCTCATTATGACGCGGTGGTAATTGCGGTCGCACATCTTGAATTTGTTGATTTAGGTATTCAGAGAATAAAAAGATTTGGTAAACCATATGCTAAAATCTTCGACATAAAATCGGCATTCCCGGCGAACGAAACAGATTTCAGGTTGTGACCTTGTTTTTAAGGGCACTACTTTTCTCAATCGAAAGACGAAGGTTTGGCCTACTCAAATCTAAAGGTGTTGTGAAGTCAACATCGGCCTCTGATGTCTGCAATCCGGCTCTGGTTTTACCTTATGATCGCGATGTCTGATAATTAAAATGCCGACTAAGATCATGTTGTTTGTTTCGCATAGAATGCAAACACTAGCCAATTTTGATCAAGTCATTGTGATGAATGGGAGAAGGTAGAATGCTGTGTGAGAATATCGTGAGGATAGAGAAGCTTAACCTGCACACAAAGGATGATATCTCCTGATGCGACATAATGAAAAGGTGCTTGTGACTGGCGCCGATGGTTTCATCGGTTCGCACCTCGCAGAGGCATTGGTGAGGCACGGCTATAACGTGCGCGCTTATGTGATGTACAACTCTATGAATTCGTGGGGGTGGTTGGACTCGGCTGATCCAAACATCCTAAAAGATATGGAAGTTATAGCTGGCGATATTAGGGATCATTCTAGTATTAAAGCGGCTGTAAAAAATTGCGATGCAGTTATGCATCTTGCTGCACTTATCGCAATCCCATTTTCATATCACGCTCCTGCCTCTTATGTCGATACCAATGTAAAAGGAACATTAAATATTTGCGAGGCGATTCGCGATTCTGGGCATTGTAAGTTGATCCATACTTCAACCAGTGAAGTTTATGGGTCTGCGCAGACTGTGCCAATTTCCGAAGATCATCCGTTAGTGGGGCAGTCACCATACGCGGCAACCAAAATAGGGGCCGATCAGTTAGCTCTTTCCTTCAACGCATCCTTTGAAATGCCTGTTACTGTTCTTCGACCCTTTAATACATACGGGCCTCGACAGTCACTCAGAGCTGTAATTCCAACGATAATTAGTCAGATTAATGCTGGTTTTAGTGAGTTGAAGTTAGGGGCAACGTCGCCAACTCGCGACTTTAATTACATTCAAGATACTGTTCGTGGGTTCTTGTGTGCGCTCGAGAGTGAGAACGCCGACGGGCAGGTTATTAATATTGGTAGTGGCTTCGAGATTTCTATAGGCGACACGGTTAAAAAAATTGCAGATTTAATGGGTGCTGAAGTCTCTGTATCTGAGGACGCTAGGAGATTGCGCCCTGAAAACAGCGAAGTCATCCGACTCTTGGCGGACAATGCTAAGGCCGCCGATGTGCTGTCTTGGAGGCCTGAGTTTTCAGGAATGGCGGGTTTGGAACGGGGTTTGCGGAACACCATTGAGTGGTTCGTAGATAAAGGTAATCAGAACAGCCAGAAAGTCAGTAGTTACACGGTTTGAAAACTTTACCTGTTAGGATTCTCGACGCTCTTCAGGCGCATTACCATGATCCTGAAGTTCGGTTGCACGAGCCCGTTTTCGAAGGCGACGAAAAACAGCTCGTTACAGCTTGTTTGGATAGCTCATTTGTGTCCACCGTTGGTCCTTTCGTCAGTGAATTTGAGAATAAATTGAAGGAGGTGACTGGTGCACAATATGTGATAGCGACCTCTTCAGGCACCGCGGCACTTCATTTGGCATTGTTGGGGGTCGGAGTAAAAAAAGACATGGAAGTGATGATGTCTCCGCTGACCTTTGTCGCAACAGCAAATGCAGTAAGTTATTGCAACGCAATTCCTCATTTTATTGATGTTAGTAAAAAAACGCTCGGTATTGACCCTGAGGCCCTGCGTAAGCGTCTTGATGAGATAGGACATAGAACCTCTTCCGGATGCATAAATAAGACTACAGGTCGACAGATTAAGGCTGTGGTTCCAGTTCATACGTACGGAAATCCTTGCGATCTTGATGGGATATTGAGTGTTTGTGCTGAATATTCGCTTGAAGTTATTGAGGATGCTGCTGAGTCGCTTGGTAGTTATTTTTTGAGTGGACACACGGGTACATTTGGGCGATGCGGGATAATTAGTTTCAACGGCAACAAGATCGTTACTACAGGCAGTGGCGGTGCTATATTGACCGATGATCCTACTCTCGCCTCCAAGCTTCGACATTTGTCGACGACAGCAAAGGTAGACCACCCGTGGAGGTATTATCACGATGAAATTGGTTTTAACTATCGAATGAGTAACTTGAGCGCTGCTCTAGGATGCGCGCAACTTGACCAGTTGTCCGTATTTGTCGAGATCAAGCGAAGACATACAGAGAGGTATCTCGAGATTTTCAAAGAGTTTGGAGAGTTAACTATGCTTGAAGAGTCAAAGAAATCTAAGAGCAATTATTGGCTCCAGACGCTGGTACTGGGCGATAATTTAGACAGCTACAGAGATGAAGTGCTCGGATTGACAAATGCCAATGGAATAATGACCCGTCCGAGTTGGGAACTATTGCACCAATTGCCAATGTATAAGGATACGCCGTTTGG
>Ga0163109_10002998_pt1 | contig 12936 bp, 4 predicted proteins | sample CRUFie1St13metaG_FD_108704 | JGI IMG/M metagenome (GOLD analysis project Ga0163109, IMG submission 108704) | Marine microbial communities from the Costa Rica Dome - CRUD Field 142mm St13 metaG | ecosystem: Environmental > Aquatic > Marine > Oceanic > Photic zone | place: Costa Rica: the Eastern... | reverse complement strand
AAGGCGGAAACGAATGGCCGTGGTGCCGTTGGCAGGGTTGGGCATGTTTTGTTCCAACACCACACCCTGCTCCGTCAACAATTCGTCCATCATGACGAGCGCCTCGCGCTCGCTGGTGATCACTCGGATTGCGGGGCTGTAGGTTTGACCTTGGGTCCACCCACCACGGTACACGCCTGTGCTGTTGTCCGAATCGCTTGCCGACTGACCCAAAACCGCCAAACGTCCCGTGCTCGAATACTCGTTGATCACGGCAGCGAAGTGGAAGTATCCTTCGCCAAGCAAATCCACTGGAGAATCAAACGGCAAGTAGATTTCGCCATTGGCCAACGAACCAAAATCTTCGTACAACCAATAGGCACTCTCGTACGCACTCCCGTCCAATCCCACGGTGCCATTCAGGTCCACTTCGTAGATGCGTGTCTCAAACTCGAGCTCATCCGGCTGGTCGTTGACGTTCCAGCTGCATCGCGACGCGAACCTCACAGCCAATCCATAAGCCTGACTGCCTTCGTTGGGACAATGGAAGAAGTTGCCAAACCCACTTGGGTCGTACAATCCCGTTGGCTCACCGTTGCTGTCTTCTTCTTGGGTTCCCCAATATTGGAAGTCGATCAACGATTCATCGTCGTGCCCGTAGATGTCGTCTGTGTACAAGAATTCCTTGGACAAACTGTTGTCGCCAGGGGTGGCCTCCAAAGAGTCCGACCCAAGGGCAACGCGCAACGTGTAGGTCCCTGTTGTTTCTGGCTCCCAACCGGTCGGAAGGTACAGGGTGTCCCGGGTTTGGGTTGCAGGGCAATCCGGAGCATCGGAAATGGCGTACACCACATCAATCGTGTCGTTGACGAGGGCCAGCGACGCCCCTCCCGCATCCAAAATTTCCATGGACACGGGAATGTTCTCAACCGTGGTGGTGCCCACATTCTGCACCATCACCCCAGCAAGCACACCACCTTCCGCCGAGGCCACAGCTTGCTCCATGGGCGTGAGACGGTACTCAAAATCGTTGAATACATCTCCATTGACAATCTGGGTGATGCGCAAATCTGTCAGCGCCTCCAGCGCGGTGACAGTCACGTCGTCGATGCCCCAGTGGTAGTGGGATTGGAGGACACCGCTTTCGTTTTGGCGCCAAGCAAAGCGCAACATCACAGAATCTTGGTACGCGGCCACACAACTCACATCCAACGCCTGCGAAAGGGGGTTGGGAGAAGCGTCGTTGACTGTGCCATTGTCGCTTGCATCGAAGCTCGTCCACTCCGTCTCGCCGTCGTTCATCACCCCAACCTCGAGCGTCACAGGTGCACTGCTTCCCGAGCAGCACCAGCGGAAGTACGAATCCCAACTTACACCCACATATTCCAAGCCAGCGCAGTCGATGGATGGACTGGTCAATGTGCCTTCTGTCGAAATGGCGGGGTTGTTGGGGCCAATTGGGCCGTCATGGTAGAAGTCGTTGTCAAAAATGAACCATCCGTCCCCCTGGGTGGCAGACTGAAGCGGAGTAGGGTCGCTGTACACTCCTCCTGGATGGACCGAGCCCGTCGACGTTCCGTCGAGGTAGGTGGCTCCGTTCGGACCGACGTAAATCCACAGGTTGCCATTTTGGTTGTCTTCAGCCGTCCAGGCGCCATTGCCATTGACCCCTGCCAAGCCGTTTCCGAAAGTCTCTTGGAAAATGATGGTACCGCCCCCGCGCTGTTGCGCAATGGCAGGTCGTTCCTCTTGGTTGTCTCCTTCAGGTGCGCATTGCACGCCCACTTTCGAAGGAGTGGGATGAGATTGAATCAACGAGTGTTGTTGGGCACTCACGCTCAATGCGGTGGCCACAAAAAACAAGGAGGTGAAAAGATGCTTCATGCTGTTCAGTTGTGTTGTTCGACGGGGAATTTACGGCCCAGAACCGATATCCTATGTCATTTCCACATTGGACGGCACAACAAAGGGGAGGCTTTTGGCCTCCCCTTGATGCAAAGTCGAAGATTTCGACCCTGAGAAAAACTTACTTCACCATCAACTTCTGGGTGGTGCGAGCGTTGTCCACGTTCAATGTGGCGGTGTATGAACCAGCGCTCAACGCAGAGGTGTTGACCATGAAACTGCTGTATCCCGCAGGCTGCGTACCCAAATCACGGACTTCCACAAGCTTGCCTGTGATGTCACGCAATTCAAATGTCACTTCAGCGGCGCGGTCAAGACGGAACTGCATGCGCGTCTCTTCCACGGCTGGGTTGGGGAATGCAGGGAACAACTCGAAACCGCTCATGGCAGTCACGTCGTTCACATTCAGGGTTGTTGACGCGCTTGGGTCGAGGTTCAAACGAACCATCGGCGTGTTGTTGCTGAAGTACCAGCCGTACGTTTGGTTGGCTCCGAAAGGACCGTAGTACCATGCCGTGCCATCCTCCACGAATTGAGATTCAGCCGTTTGCACGTTGTAACCTCCGAAGCTTTCAAACGCCGCGCCAAGCCATGCACCGGCCGCAGCTTGGTAAGGCTCCTCAAAGGCCAACGTGATCCAAGTGATTTCTTCTGCACCAGCCGCGTTGGTGTAATCAGTGGCCAATTCCACAACCTCAGACTCAATCAACGTGCCGAAGTATTGGTCGGCAGGGGGCAAACCGCCTGCGAGGGTCATGTCCATCAACATGCCGCGCACCTCAGCGGGTTCCGCACCGTCCATCACGGCAACGTCCACACCGTAGATGGTCACGTCGTTGTGAATGTCGTACAGAGGCATGGCCATGTAGTCCACAAGCGAGAGCCCATCGTCCGCTGGAGGCCAAACCGTCACAATTTCACCGTTGTCGCGGCCGTACTGCAAGTCCGCCACTGAGAAACTTTGGGTGATGGTGTTGTTGCCTGGGTTCTCGTCTGTAGAATCCGCGAACAATTGGTACGTCAACGTGTAGTCGCCGAGCATGGTCGGCTGGTATGGCATGCGAAGGGTGTCGTTCGCTTGGTACGCCAGCACGTCAATGGTGTCGGAAGTGTACACTGTTCCGTTCACGTCGAGGTCGATGGCCACGTTGGTTTGGTCCTCGTATCCCACGTTGTAAACCTTGGCTCCAGCCTCGAGGTACGATGGGATTTGAGACAAAGCCCAAGTGCCGTTTTCGTACCAACCCGTTTGGAGGTAGTTGGTGGAGCTTGCGTAGTTGTCGATGCGCACATCGTTGGCAGGCGTGTCGTACACCTCGATGTCGTCAATCTCCCAAGCGTAACCCCATGTTCCGACCCAACGGAAACGGATCCACACAGTCTCTTGGCCACCTGCTGCGGCAGAGATGTCGAAGTCCAACACAGAAGGGTCGTCCGTTTGGAAGCCTGTTTCTGACTCAGGGAACACTTCGTAGCGGCACTGGACTGAGTCCTCGCCGTACACCACGATGCCCTCCTGATCCCACGTCTCAACGTAAGAGGAAGTCAACGTTGGCCATGACGTGCCGTCGCGGCTGATCTCGATGAAGCACTTTTCGCTTCCGTCCGATGCGCCATTGTCCCAACAACGGTAACGCGTTTCAAACGTCATTGTCACGTAGGGGTGGTCAGCGAGGTTGATGGGCTGAGCCGTTTGGGCCCAAGAGTTTTCAATGTAGGCCGCGTCGTACTGCACTTCTGCACCGTACAAGTCTGAGTCCACCAACAAAAAGCCGTTGTCCCCTGTGGTGGAGTTCATGCCCGGAGCTGGGGTTCCGTCGGCGTCGCCACCTGCCCATCCGTTGTAGAAGCCCGACGAGCCGACAGTTGAACATTCGAAGTTCAAGTCGATGTCGGTCCAAGGCTGGTTGACTTGGCCGGACCCGTTGCCGAAAGTCCAAGTGGAACAATCGCTGATGTCGTCAGTCCATATGGTGGCACGGTTGGGAGGAAGGACGTTGGCTTCAGTCTTGTAACGTGGTGCCACGTCACCTTTCGCCACTGAAACAGGCATGTACTGTGCCTGAGCGCTCAATCCGAGCAGGGCCGCAATGGCCACAATGTAAAGATGCTTCATCTATATGTTGGTTTTGGAATGTCGTAAATCAGTGCGAAAATAGGGCGAACGTTGAGAAAACCTGTAAGAACTGGAAATGGTTGCCGCGACGCAGCGCCCAAGCCTTCACCCCAACACTTCCTCGAACGCAGAAAGTGGGGGGCACGAGCACACGAGGTTGCGGTCTCCATACGCGTTGTCGACCCGAGCCACAGCGCTCCAAAACTTGTTGGCGCGCAAATCTCTTGTGGGGTACACTGCCTTCTCGCGTGGGTAGGAGTGCGTCCATTCGGTAGCCGTGGCCTCTTCCACAGGATGGGGAGCCATTTTCAGCACGTTGTCCTCCTTGTCGGCCTCTCCCCTTTCGATGGCCGCAATCTCCTCACGGATGCTCAACATGGCCTCCGCAAAGCGGTCCAACTCCTCCAAACTCTCACTTTCTGTGGGCTCGACCATCAACGTTCCTGGCACCGGCCACGACACCGTTGGCGCGTGGAATCCGTAGTCAATCAGACGTTTGGCAATGTCCATGACCTCAATCCCCACTTCTTTGAATGCGCGGCAATCCAAGATCATCTCATGGGCCACCGTGCCGTTCTTCGCTTGGTAAAGCACGTCGTACGCTCCCTCCAATCGGGCCTTCAGATAATTGGCATTGAGGATCGCCACTTTCGTGCTTTCTGTGAGGCCAGACTGACCGAGCATTTTGATGTAGGCATAGGGAATTTGGGCAATCAATGCACTGCCAAACGGCGCTGCGCTGATGGCGTCAATGGCCTGGGATTCACCTACTGGGACCACGTCGTGGCCAGGCAAAAACGGCACGAGGTGTTCCGCCACTCCAATTGGCCCCACCCCAGGTCCACCACCTCCATGGGGGATGGCAAAGGTCTTGTGCAAGTTGAGGTGACACACGTCGGCCCCGATCATGCCAGGACTGGTCAAGCCCACCTGGGCATTCATGTTGGCGCCGTCCATGTACACTTGTCCTCCGTGGTCGTGGATCATTTGTGTGACCTCCAACACCGACGATTCAAATACGCCGTGGGTTGAAGGATACGTGATCATCAGGGCGCCAAGGTTGTCTCGATGCACTTCTGCCTTCTCCCTGAGGTCGTCAACGTCAATGTTGCCATGTTTGTCACAACCGACCACCACCACCTTCATGCCGGCCATGACCGCACTTGCGGGATTGGTGCCATGGGCGCTGTTGGGAATGAGACAAATGTTGCGGTGGCCATCGCCCCTTGACGCGTGGTAGGCCCGAATGACCATCAAGCCCGCAAACTCCCCTTGGGCCCCGCTGTTGGGTTGCAACGAAACACCCGCAAACCCAGTGATCTCGGCCAAATCGGCTTCGAGCTCAGCCAACATCGCCCTCGTGCCCCTGGCTTGATCTGCAGGACAAAAAGGGTGCAACTCGGCAAATGCCGCCCAAGTGATGGGAATCAACTCGGTCGCCGCATTCAATTTCATGGTGCACGAGCCGAGCGGAATCATCGCATGGGTCAAGCTCAAGTCTTTGTTCTCAAGGCGCTTGATGTACCGCATCATTTCCGTCTCCGAGCGGTAGCGGTTGAACACGGGGTGGTGGAGGTAGTCCACTTCTCTGGCCATTGGACCAAAAAACGTCGCATCAAACTCCACTCCCTGCACTGGACTCACCCCCAGCGCAGAGCACAACGTGGCGAAGTCGTCGGCGTTGGTCCGTTCGTTGAGGGAAACCCCTATGTGTTCCCCATCCGCGAAATAGCGCAGGTTCACACGCTTGGCTTCTGCCCTGGCCCGCAGCGCGTTCATGGCGTCCTCGCCCCCTGCCACCCGGACTTTCAATGTGTCGAAGTAGCAGGAGTGCACCACGGTCAAATGCTCAGAAGCCCCCAGTGCCGTGGCGAGCGAGCGCGTGTGGTTGTGGATCCGCTCCGCAATGGCGCGCAAACCTTTGGGTCCGTGGTACACCGCGTACATGGACGCCATCACTGCCAACAGGCTTTGCGCCGTGCAAATGTTGGACGTCGCCTTGTCGCGGCGTATGTGTTGCTCTCGGGTTTGCAATGCCATGCGCAGGGCCGGCTTGCCAAGACGGTCCACGGACACTCCAATGATGCGGCCAGGAAAATGCCTTTTGAATCCCTCCCGTGCCGCAAAGAACGCTGCGTGAGGCCCCCCATATCCCATGGGAACACCAAACCGCTGTGAGCTGCCCACCACCACGTCCGCACCCATCGCGCCAGGGCTCTTGAGCAAAAGCAGCGCCATCAAATCTGCAGCAAATACCGTGCGCACCTCGCGCTCGGCCATGTCGGACACAAAGCCCGTCAAATCTTCCGCTTCGCCATTGGCATCGGGGTATTGGACGAGACATCCAAACACATCTCCAGCCTCCACCGCGCCGCGCATCTCTGACCGCGTCATGACCATCATGTCGATGTCCAAGTGCGCGGCCCGGGTGCGCAACACGCTCATTGTTTGCGGGAAGACCGCCTCGTCCACAAGGAACCGGACTTTCCCGGCTTTCACATGTGGCCTCGGGCGGGCCGCAAACAGCATCGCCATGGCCTCCGCTGCGGCCGTGCCTTCATCCAGGAGCGACGCGTTCGCGACCTCCATCCCGGTCAAGTCCATGACCATGGTTTGGAAATTCAACAAAGCCTCCAAACGGCCTTGTGCAATCTCAGCCTGGTACGGCGTGTATGCCGTGTACCATCCCGGATTTTCCAACACGTTCCGACGGATCACGCTCGGCACCTCAGTGGGGTGGTACCCCATGCCGATGTAATTGCGAAACACCGTGTTTTGGGCCGCCAGGCCATCGATGTGCTCGAGGTATTCACTTTCCGTGAGCGCCTTGGACACGCTCATGCGCTCCCGCAGGCGGATGGCGCCTGGCACCGTGCGCTCGATGAGGTCGTTCAATGAAGGCGCTCCGAGGGTTCGAAGCATCGCGTTTTGGTCCTCCTCTCGAGGGCCCAAATGACGAGAAACAAAGCTTCCAATCTGCATGAGAATCAGGAAAATGGGAGGTGGTCTGGACTGAAAGCACAAAAGTACTGCGTTCCTTTCCGCATTCCACTGCAATCCATCAACATCCCGTCCACCAAATCCACCTTCACGGCCATGGGTGGACGAACTTCGCAGCATGGTGGCACGTTGGATGTCGTTTTCACATGTTTGGATTGCTTTGGGCGCCTTCTCGACCACCGTATTGAGCGGGATGTGGAACGCCACTTTGTCGATGACAGACTGGGGCGGGCTGTGGGTGGCCGCATGGGTCGGGCTGTCAACGGGATTGGGGTACACCGTGCAACGGGCCATCAAACACACCCGGCATCCCAACAACATGCCCAACTTGCGAAGGCGTTTTTGGGAAAAGAACCAGTGGCCCATGGTCGCAACCTGGCTTGCCGCTTGGGCGCTTTTCAATTGGCGTTTTCGCGACCATCTCGGGTGGGACAGCCCTGGGCGCATCGAGGTTGTGGGCGGCCTCGCGCTTGCCTCGCTTGTGTACGCGGCAGCCCCAGGCATGAATGGCGGCCTGCGCAGAGTTCTTTGGCTCAAAATCCCGATCGTCGCGGCCGTGTGGGCCACCGCCACCACACACCACCCCGTCCAAGGCGTTGAGCCCATCCTCTGGGTGCAACGTGCCCTTTTCATTGCTGGCCTGACGCTCCCCTTTGACATCCGAGACCTCGAGGTCGACCGGAGGCACATGACCACCTTGCCCATGGTCAAATCGCCCAAGGACGTGTTGAGATTGGCCCGCGTGTTGCTCCTGGCATCGGCAGGCCTGAGCCTGTTGGTGGGCGTGGAGAGGATGACCCAAAGCGCAACGGACATTGCCACAGCAGGCCCTCTGGTGCTGACCGCGCAATGCCTCTGGGCCCTTTGGGTGCTCAGGCCGTCCATCGCACTCGGGGTGTTGCAGTCCGACAACGAATACATGAAAGAACAATACACCGGGTGGCGGCTCGACGGGGTGTTGGTTTTGCCGCTGGGCGTTTGGGTCGGCGTTCACTTTGTGCCTACGTACCTGCTTCCTATGCTTCATTTGGGCTGATTGGCCTCGGCGCATTCAACAAACCGAATCCAAAAATGTCGTATGTTGAGAGCAACGGCAGCGTGCATGATTTGCAACCCGCCGTTCTGTTGAACAACAAGACGAATCGAATGCTGCGTTTTCTTCCCTCCGTCCCAGGATCTTCGTTGGTCCTTTTTCTCTTGGCAAGCCCCCTTCAGGCGCAATGGTTGGAGTGGGACATCCAAACCGACGAACGCCTCGTGCTCTCCAGCGTCGCCAATTCCGACGACGAGGAAAAGGACATTTGGCCGGCCGACCTCAACAAGGACGGATGGACCGACGTGATTGTCGTTCGCAAGGAACCGTTTTCGGCCGCCACAGAACCGCCCAAGTCGGACCTGCTTTTGATGAACCAAGAGGGGGTCTTGGTCGACATGACGAACGAGCTCGCACCCGAATTCATCACCAACCCCAGTTTTGCCCGGGACATCTACATCGTGGACGTTGACGAGGACTCGTGGGACGATGTGGTCGTTGTGAACACGTTCAACCAGCAACCGATGCTCTACATGAATCTCGGGGAAGATGCCGACGGAAATTGGTTGGGTTTGGCGGACGAATCGGCATCGCGTTTTCCCACGTTGGTCAGCGACGACCCGTTGATTTGTGCGGTGTGGGCAGGCGACCTCACGGGCAACGGCGCGCAAGACCTCTACTTCGTGAACTACCGCGTGAACAGCGGTGGCGGGACGGCCAAAGACTTTTTGCTGATCAACGATGGCACAGGCCACTTCACCGACGAGGGGGCGACCCGCGCAGGAGACTTGTTGAACAGTGCCTTCGGGACCGCTGGCCAAATCCACGACATGGACGGCGATGGCGATTTGGACATCGTCAAAAACACCACGTTGTACAATGTTTTCCCATGGAATTCCCGGGGTGTCATCGTGCTCTTCAACGACGGCACAGGCAACTTCCCCACGTGGCAAAATCTCGTGCCCAGCGCCTCTCCATACATGTTTGAGGTGGTGGACTTCAACGGCGACGGCATGCTGGATGTGTACGTGGTGGACGATGGAGCGGACAAACTGCTGACCGCCACGTCCCACACGGCAGATGTGAGCCTCGGGTTCAACACCGTCAACCTCAACTTCAGCTCCTCCAATGGTTTTGGCGGCAACGTGCACGCGGCCGACTTGGATTTGGACGGCGACCTCGACATCGTGGTGTCTGATGTGGATGTGGACATTCCGCCTTGCAACAGCAGCCGCCGAATGGCCATTTACGAAAACGACAACGGCACGTTCTCGGACCCCTATGGCAACGACGCTTTCGACTGGGTCACGAACAGCTACGACGTGGCGCTTTTGGACATCAACAACGATGGTTTGGTGGACATCCTGAGCGGGAAGTGCGCGGGGTACGACGTCATCATGTCCAACAACTGCGCCTTGGCGGCCGGGTCTGCAGACTACGACCTCGATGGCATTCCCGACGCATGCGACGTGTGCCCAACAAACCCAAGTCCCGACTGCCAAGGAGAAACGACCTTCCCCGAAGCCAACACCGGCCACAGCATGGCTCGGCAATGGAACGAACTGTTGCTGGAAAGCATCCGTGGCGACTTTGCCCGACCCACCATCCACGCCAGGAACCTGTGGCACTCCTCCATGCTGATGTGGGATGCCTGGGCTGTGATGGACGCCACCGCATGCCCTGCCTTCCTTGGCCAAGACTACGACGGGTTTGTCGCTGCCTTTGACGGATTCACCCCGGCCACCGACGTTGAGACGGCGCGGGACGAAGCCATTGCATTTGGGATGTACCGGCTCTTGCGCCACCGGTTCGCGAACGCGCCTCAAGCCAGCAATTTGTTTTTGGGCTACGACGAACACATGGCCACCCTTGGGTACGATGTGTCATTCACAAGCACAGACTACAGCACGGGAGATGGCCGGGCCTTGGGCAACCACTTGGCAGAACAAATCATTGCCTTCGGCCAACAGGACAACGCCAACGAACAAAACGACTACGCCAACACGGTGTACGAACCTTTGAACCCGTCGTTGATCGTCGATTTGCCCGGCAATTCAACCGTGGTGGATTTGAACCGTTGGCAGCCCCTGACCTTGGATTTGTTCATTGACCAAAGTGGCAATCCGATCCCCGGCGAAACCCCGCCCTTCCTTTCTCCCGAATGGGGACAGGTCACCTCTTGGGCGCTGTCGGACGAAGATTTGACCATGTACACGAGGGATGGCTTCGACTACAAGGTCTACCACGATCCAGGCTTGCCTGCCATGCACCAAGCGGACGGTTCAGGAACCACAGACATCTACATCGAAGGTCATGCGATGGTGGCGCTGTGGTCAGGTTTGCTCGATCCCACGGACGGCGTGATGTGGGACATCAGTCCGGCCTCAAGCGGCAACCGAGACTCGTATCCCACCACCCTGGAAACCTACGGGACATTGTACGACGCCAACAATGGAGGATCTCCAAGTCCCGGGCACAGCATCAATCCCTCTACAGGTCAAGCCTACGTGCCCAACATGGTGCCACGTGGCGATTACGCCCGAGTGCTGGCGGAGTTTTGGGCGGACGGTCCCGACTCGGAAACGCCTCCGGGCCACTGGTTCACCATCCTGAATTACGTCAGCGACCATCCCGAACTGGTCAAGCAATTCCAGGGCGAAGGCGACATCCTCAGCGATTTGGAATGGGACGTGAAATCCTACCTCGCCTTGGGTGCAGCCATGCAGGATTGTGCCATTGCGGCATGGGGAGCGAAAGGATGGTACGATTCTTCACGGCCTGTCACGGCCATCCGAGGCATGGCCGAATTGGGCCAAAGCAGCGACCCAACTGCTTCCAACTATCACCCGGGCGGTCTGCCTTTGGTGCCAGGCGCCATTGAAACGGTTCAGGCAGGTGACCCCCTCGCCGGAGCCTTTGGTGCGAACGTGGGCAAAATCAAAGTGTGGGCTTGGAAAGGAAGTGCCGCCATCAACAACGTGGACACCGACTTCGCGGGCGTGGGTTGGGTGCTGGCCGAATCCTGGGAACCGTACCAACGTCCATCGTTTGTGAGCCCTCCTTTTGCAGGCTATGTCAGCGGACACAGCACGTATTCGCGGGCGGCTGCCGAGGTCCTCACTGCCTTCACCGGCGATGCCTATTTCCCGGGTGGCATGGGGACATTCCTTGCCCCTGCCAACGAATTCCTTGTGTTTGAAGACGGGCCAAGTGTGGATGTCGAATTGCAATGGGCGACCTACCGAGATGCGTCTGATGAATGCAGCTTGTCCCGCATCTACGGAGGCATTCACCCCTACTTCGACGACGTGCCAGGGCGTTTGATGGGCATCGACATCGGGCTCGATGCATTTGACCGCGCCGTCACCTTTTTTGGCGATGGCACACAGGAAGTCGAGTGCACTTCAGACCCAGGCACCCCACCGTGTCCCGCAGATTTGGACAACGACGGATTCATTGTCATCGGGGACGTCCTGATTTTCTTGGGAGACTTTGGATGCACGTCCGGCTGTGTTGCCGACATCAATGGGGACGGCAGCGTCAACGTGGAAGACCTGCTGGAAGGCATCCTGTCCAACTTCGGGACAGCTTGCCCACAATGATTTAGGCAAAGGCGAGATCGAGCGCTTCGATGAACGCTTGGGCGGCCTTGTCCAAATCCGCGTCGGTGTGCGCCGCCGACACAAACCCCACCTCGTAACCTGATGGCCCGAGGTAAATGCCGCGGTCGAGAAGCGCCGCGTGGAGCGTGCTGAAGTAGGCCATGCTGTCCGGATCGATTTGGTCGCTGCGGCGAATGTGCACCGCGTCCGAAAACGCCAGCCAGAAAATGCTGCCCCGGCGGAAAATGTTGAAGCTGTAGCCCTTGGCTTGGGCATGCGCGACAACAGGGTCGACAAGACGGGCAGCCTTGCGGTCGAGGTCCTCGTAAAATCCGGGCTTCAAGCACTCTGTGAGTTGCGCAACCCCAGCCGCCATGGCCACCGGATTGCCGCTGAGCGTGCCCGCTTGGTACACGGGGCCAGAAGGCGCAATGTGTTTCATGACTTCCGCGCTCGCCGCGTAGGCCCCGACGGGCAATCCCCCACCGATGATCTTGCCAAACGCCAACACGTCCGGTTGAATGTCGTACAACCCCGCAGCGCCTTCAAAGCCCACGCGAAAGCCGCTGATGACTTCGTCAAACAGAAGCAAGATGCCCTCACGCGTGCAGATGCGACGCACCTCACGCAAGAACTCCGCGTCTTGGATGAGCAGGCCGTTGTTGGCGGGGATGGGTTCAATGGCGACAACCGCGATTTGGTCTTTGTACTCGGCAATGCACGCCTCGAGCGCCTCGAGGTCGTTGAGCGGGAGCACCAAGGTTTCCCGCGCATACGCTTCCGGAACACCCGCGGACGAGGACGTGCCAAGGGTGGCCAGCCCGCTGCCTGCCTTCACGAGCAAGGCATCCACATGGCCGTGATAGCACCCGTCGAACTTGATGATTTTGTCGCGGCCTGTGACGCCCCGGGCCAGGCGAATGGCGGACATGGCGGCCTCCGTGCCAGAGGACACAAAGCGAATGCGGTCCGCGTACCGGTGGTTGGACAAAATGAGTTCGCCCAATTCGTTCTCCAGTCGCGTCGGCGTGCCAAACGAGGTGCCGTTGGCCAAGGTGGCCGTGACGCGGTCGACCACCGCGGGATGCGCATGGCCCAAAATGAGTGGCCCCCAAGAACAACAGAAGTCGATGAACTCGTTGCCGTCGGCGTCCCAGATGTGGGCCCCTTGACCCTTGTCCACGAACAGAGGCGTACCACCCACGGATTTGAATGCCCGTACGGGCGAGTTCACACCGCCAGGAAACAGGGTCTGCGCTTTGTCAAACAAAGCCGCGGAGGAGGAGCGTTGAAGGGATGTT
>Ga0163109_10002996_pt1 | contig 12940 bp, 7 predicted proteins | sample CRUFie1St13metaG_FD_108704 | JGI IMG/M metagenome (GOLD analysis project Ga0163109, IMG submission 108704) | Marine microbial communities from the Costa Rica Dome - CRUD Field 142mm St13 metaG | ecosystem: Environmental > Aquatic > Marine > Oceanic > Photic zone | place: Costa Rica: the Eastern... | reverse complement strand
TCGCCTTGCGGGTGTGGTGTAGCGGTAACATGCGAGCCTTCCAAGCTCTTGTCACGGGTTCGATCCCCGTCACCCGCTTAAACGGACTGGAATACATCCGTGCTCACGTCTCCGAGAGAAAAAAGAATCGGAATCCAACCCACGTGGGAGAGAGGTGGGAACCCTCTTGAGCCTCCCCTGCTGACGAGCAGGGGATATTCCCAATCCTCTTTAGCTCAGCGGTAGAGCGAACGACTGTTAATCGTTTGGTCCCTGGTTCGATCCCAGGAAGGGGAGCCTCGCTTGAATAGCTCAGCGGTAGAGCATCTCGTTTACACCGAGGCGGTCGGGGGTTCGATCCCCTCTTCAAGCATAATTGTTTTTTCTAATGTATCAAGAAATCACGTTACCACTATTCCCTTCAGTCTTCTATGCTGTAGAGATACGAGAAGATATTGAAGAAGAGTATGATAAATTAAAATCAGTTGAGTTTACACCACATGCTAGTCAATTTGGTGATAACAAGTCACACACTTCAAAGTCTTATCATGTGCTTGATAAACATGATTTTTTGAAGAGAACTATTACTAACTATGTGAGACATTTTAAAAATGATATCCTTGGATATACAACTACTCACTTCTCTATAACAACTAGTTGGGTTACTAAGACAGAACCAGGAGGATATTCAGAACTACACAACCATAAGAACTCATGGTACAGTGGAGTTCTCTATATGGATGACATTCCAGACTGTGGTGATCTTTATCTTTTTCGTGATGAGAGAGATATCTTACCAAATGATGCTCCCGATGAACGTAGTGACCTATTGAATGCTGAGACATTTGTATTCTCTCCCAAGAAAAACAATCTTGTTTTGTTTCCTAGTTATTTGAATCATCGAATATCAAAAAACAACTCAAACCAAGATAGATACTCTTTGGCATTCAACATCTTTCCTAGAAATACATTCGGTAAAGACGATTCAACACTAAACATTACTATCAAAAAATGACGAACGAATTTATTCAAAAACTCCAGCAGATTGAAGAAAAACTAAATCATGTTAGTAATCAAATGGATGACCTTCGAGAGGCAATCAAGTCGAACACCGAGGATAATTCTTATGAGCACCCTTGGTACAAGTATAAGAAAGAACTAATCGATTCCACTATCAAGACCAGTAAATAACTTGACTTTGAGTAGCGATCATATATAATGGACAGCATCGGGGCGTAGCTCAGTTTGGTAGAGCGCCGTCTTTGGGAGGCGGATGCCGTAGGTTCAAATCCTATCGCCCCGATGTCCATATCCCGCTATTCAAATGAAACTTTTTCTGGACACTGCCGATTATAATGCCATTGCCGAGCGATATATTACTGGTTTGGTAGATGGTATTACAACTAACCCTACACTAGTACGTAAGTCTGGTGTAAACTATCTTGATTTTATCAAGACACTAGCAAGTGACTTTGCTTTTGAAAGTATTTCTGCTGAAGTCAATGGTGACACAGCAGATGAGATGCTTCGTGATGCTGAAAAGTATGTTGAAGTGGGTTCTAACGTCACGATCAAACTTCCTCTTACTAAAGAGGGTCTGATTGCTTGTAAGAAACTCACTGATAATGGTGTAGAAACTAACGTCACCCTCTGCTTCTCTGCTGCTCAAGCAGTCATGGCAGCAAAAGCAGGTGCTACATATATCTCTCCTTTTGTAGGACGTATGAATGACAACTCCTTCAGTGGTGTTGAACTTGTTCGTGCTATTTCTGGTCTCTACTGTGCTCAAGGTGCTCGAACCAAGGTGCTTGCTGCTAGTTTGAGAGATGTCCACCATGTGTCTCGCTGTCTTTTGTACGGTGCTAACGTAGTCACGTTGCCACCTGTTGTATTCGACAAGATGTATAATCATGTCCTTACAGATTCTGGTCTTGCAATCTTCGAGAAAGACTTCCAAGCTATTTCTTGACAAGTGGTCGTCCCTCCACTATAATAAGGGGACATTCAACGGGGTGTAGCTCAGTTTGGTAGAGCGCCGTCTTTGGGAGGCGGATGCCGTAGGTTCAAATCCTATCACTCCGATTACTACATTCTAGTAAAATCTATGCAATCTTATCCTCCTGAATACTGGGATCATATCAATGAGTATTACAGTGTCGAACACTGGGAACAAAACTGGGAAGAATTATTTAGTAGAGTCGAGAATGGAGAGACCATAGGTATTGTAGATCACAAAGGGCAGAAGGCAATCATGACACCTCTTGACGGTGAAATTATGCGAATACACAAAGAGTTAAATAACGACGCTCCATAACTCTTGGGACTGTCGCCTATTGGTTAAGGCCCACTGCTTATAACGGTGTGAATCGGGTTCAATTCCCGACAGTCCTACCAGGGGGATTAGCAATCTGGTGAATGCACCGATCTCATAAATCGGCTAAGGTGGGTTCAATCCCCACATTCCCCATTGACAATCAACACCTTAACTGGGATGATTGTCTCATCTACCGCGAGTATGGCGGAATCGGTAGACGCACTGGACTTAAAATCCAGAGACCTGTAAGGGTCGTGGGAGTTCAAGTCTCCCTACTCGTATTCTCTGTTATAAATAATAGCAGAGTTGTAGTCCGTTATGTTATTCAACGAGTGTAAAAACAGTCATTCACAAGGTAATGTTGGTATGGGGCAGGCAATTGCCCACTACACAATCAAAGGATATACTATCAGTATTCCCCTAAACGATTGTCAAGAGTATGACCTTGTAGTAGAATATCCTGACGGACTAAAAAAAGTTCAAGTGAAGACTACGAAACATAAAGCTCCTTCGGGAAACTATGTGGTAAATCTTCGCACCATGAGTGGTTATAAAGACAAATACGAATATCGTATTGGCACTTATGACATACTCTTTGTTGTTGACGAATTAGGTAATACCTATGAGTATGCATCAGAAGAACTAAAAGACTACAAAAACTGTCTGACTTTAAAGTAGTCTCCCTACTCGCATTTTTTGTTAAATAGTATTGTCAGGAAAATATGACATTATGTCTTTAAAATACACTCTTAGCAAAAAACACGTTTTTGTTGACAACGAACCAGTTTTAATGTATTATGTTGAAAGTATGCCATTTGCTTTCGATGTTCTTGAAACTGAAGAAAAGCAAGATAAATGGATTTTGTCAGAGGCAGCAATTAATCCAGAATATACTTTAGAAGATATCTTTAGATATTCTGATTATTTAATTGCCGAAGAGTGCCATCCTGTATTGTTTGAATTAGACCTCGTTAATCCTGAAGTATTGCCCGATGAACAAATTTCTTGACTATTTGATTGGTGAATTTCATAATAAAAGACAAGCATTTTCTCATCCTACAAGATACGCTTATATAAGAGTATTGCATAAAAAAATTTCTGATGAATTAATCTATGGCGAACAAGCATATGCATTTAATGATGTTCGACCTTATAGACAATTTGTTCTTAAACCTATAGTAGATGGTGATACTATCAGAGTAATTAATTATGAATTAGAAAATCATCTTCGTTTTGTAAAAGGAGAAAATTTAGATCAAATTACTGAAAAGGACTTGATTTTTAGATCAGGATGTGATACAATCTTTACTGAAAAGGATGACGTTTTCTATGGTGAAGTAGAAGGTTGTGAATGTTTTGTTGATTGGCGTGGGGAACAAACCTATGTTAAAAACAAAGCAGAACTTGGTCTTAACTACTATAATGTAATTGATCAAGGATTTGCAGTTGGAACTGAAGATAGAATCTGGGGTTCCGAACATGGATACTTTAATTTCATGAAAGTTTCGCCAAACTAGCTCAGCTGGTAGAGCAGGGCTTTTGTAAAGCTCAGGTCGCAGGTTCAAGTCCTGTGTTTGGCTTAACGGGTTGGCGACACCCGTGCTCACATTTCCGAGAGAAAAAAGAATCGGAGCAACAACCCATGTGAGAGAGAGGTGGGATCCCTCTTGACTGCTACCGCTGCGGGACGCTGCAGCGGTTATTTTAATCCTCTATAGCTCAGTTGGTAGAGCAGGTGACTGTTAATCACCCTGTCCCTGGTTCGAGTCCAGGTGGAGGAGTTTTGCAAAATAATATGAATATTCGTGGAGATGTAACTTGGAAAGAACAGTTTGGATATATTTTTTTGTGTATTAAAGAATCCACAAAAATTGCCATATCTAATGCTATAAATACTCTGAGATAAGAAAAATTAGCAGGGTTTTAGTAGTTATGGCTCTAACCAGACTTGATAATCTGTATTCAAGTAAAACAGGTAAGTATCTTTATGTTTCTCCTGATGACTTTAATGCCTCGGATAATTTAGACAATAGAGGAAATAGTCCTTTACGTCCTTTTAAAACTATCCAAAGAGCATTTATTGAAGTTGCAAGATACTCGTATGTTCCTGGTGCTGGAAAAATCGATAGATTTGACCAGTTCAGTATCATGCTTATGCCTGGTAATCACTATATTGATAATCGTCCTGGTTTAGTTGATACTACAACATCACCAGAATTTGATTTTGCTCAAGCAACTAATGAGTGGACTGATACATCAAAACTTAATTTAAAAGACGCTGATAACGTTCTTTATAAGTTTAATGCTACGACTGGTGGTGCTATTGTTCCTAGAGGATGTTCTTTGGTTGGTTATGACCTTAGACGCACGGTTATTCGTCCTTTATATGTTCCCGATCCTGCTGATAAAGATGTTGGCAGAACATCTATTTTTAACCTAACTGGTGGTTGTTATCTCTGGCAGTTCACTATTAAAGACGGTGATTTATTAGAAACATCTCCACTTTATAATAGTGCTGAAGGAATTGGTAAGGTATACTCACAACCAGATGGAACTGGTTTAGTTGTTCCTGAATTTTCACACCACAAAATCTGCATCATGGAGTATGCAGAAAATAAAGAACTGGATCTTTACTACGAGAAAGTTGGTAAAGCATTTAGAAAATTCCAACCAACAATTGAACTTGACGGTGAATTAGATCCTCTAATCCAAGAAAATAGAATTGTTGGACCTCTGTCTGATAGCAGAAGTATTGATAGTCTTAAAATTGAAGACGTTGGTGCTTCTCGTGCAAAAGTTACTATCACTACTAAGATTGAGCATGGTTACTTTGAGAACCAGTATGTTGCAGTTTTGAATACTGGTCTTGATGACGAACTAAACGGAACATTTAATATTAGTCTTGCTGGTGTAACTGATCCCAAAGTATTTACTTACTATATTGATAAAGTATCAGCATCTGTAGGTCTTACTTCAGGTAACACTTATAATACAACAACAGTTCCTGATGCACTTGGTGCAAATGCTATTGCACTTGCAGAAATTGACTCTGTTGAGTCTGCATCTCCTTATGTCTTTAACTGCTCCATCCGATCCACTTGGGGTCAGTGTGGCATGTGGGCTAATGGATCCAAGGCAACTGGATTCCGCTCAATGGTTGTGGCTCAGTACACGGGCGTTTCTCTTCAGAAAGACGATAGAGCATTTATTCGTTATGATAGATTCACTAACACTTGGAACGAAGCATCACTTGTAGATGCATTTGCAACAGTTCCTTATCATACTAAGGGTGATGCATATTGGAAAGATGACTGGAGAAACTTCCACATTCGTGCTTCGGATGACTCCTTCATTCAGTGCGTTTCGGTCTTCGCCGTTGGTTTCTTCGATCACTTCCTAATGGAAAGTGGTGGCGATATGTCCATCACGAACTCGAACTCCAACTTCGGTAATACATCTTTACACGCAATCGGTCATAAAGGATATGCCTTTAACCAGGATAAAGGTGGTTACATTACTGATATTATTCCACCAAAAATTCTTAATGATTCTAGAGCAACTGCGAAAAAGGTCCAATATTACGTTATTGGCATTCCAGATTCTAATGATGCTGATAATCACACTAGACTATATCTAGGTTCTGCTAATGAAAATCCTGAGCAACGTCCTGCAGCAACAATTGGTGGATTTAGAATTGGTGCTAAAAGAGAAGAAAAACTATATGCTAAGTTAGATCCAGCAGTTCCAGCAGGTCCAACTGAATTTAGTTCTACTTTATCACCAAGTGGATTTAAGAGATATTCTACTGCATTAAGCACTTTAAATCCTATTACTATTGGAAACTTTATTGATAATAAAGCACAGGATTCTGCTAACCAAATTAATAACAATAAAGATTTTATTCAGTGTGAATCATACAATTATATTATTAACAAATATACTTACTTAGATCCTAACAGTGCTGGTTATACTGGAAATATTGAAATTGGTAAGTGTAAGAGAGACATTGGACTTATTGTTGATTCTGTTGTTAAAGATTTAAGACTTACGCTTGACACAAGCACTCTTCCTAGTGATTATTCTTCTACATCTAATATTAATGTTATTCAAGCAGCAGAATCATATTTTATTGGTGGATCTCTAGATTATATTGATAATGAAAGAACTGAGACTTTAGAAGCATTTGATTATGTTAAGAACCTATGTATCGCAGCAATGCGTAACTGGGACTATTTAATTGGTCCTGTTGGTGGCGGCACTGGTTGTATAATCACTAGTGGTTCATCTGTTATTGATGTTGGTGATACCACTGGTCTTGTAGTTGGTATGAAAGTCGAAGAATATGCACAGACAGACTTTACCAACAACAAACTCAATAGTGGTGCAACTCCTAATACTACTAGAATTCCTGCCGCAGCATTTATTAGTGAAGTTATTAACTCTACTCAAATCAGAGTTGCAACTAATGCTGGTCCTATCGTTGCTGGTGGAACAAATTCTAATGCATACATTCACTTTGATATGATTCAGGGGTATTACGATACTTCTGTAACACCTATTTCAGACGATACTATCACCCAAGATACTGCATATCCTGAGTGTGGCAACATTTCTACCCTAATCCAGAGTTATTTTGCTGATATTTCTGCAATTCTATCAAATGGACTAACTGGTAATGGTGTAGAACGCCGCGAATCTTCTGTTAACACTGATGATCTTGCAGTAAGATCTACCGTATTTACTGTAAATACTGGTGGTGGAACTTCTAACCCACATCTATTTGAAACTGGAACTCCAGTAAGACTTGTTCCTAGAGCAAAAACAGGAACAAACCCAGACAAGAGACTTATTAGACTTCCAAACGGATTTAGCACTAATAGAAGATATTATGTAATTGCTCCTGGTAGAAAAACATATCCATACGATTATTCTACTGGATCTTTTACCAAAGCAGATACTACACAGTTGATGCTTGCAACATCACCCGAGAACGCAGCAGCAGGTATTTACATTTACTCACCTGAAACTGATGCTATCGATAATGATGTTGAAATTGATCTTTACCAGTATGTAATTGACGGTAAGTATGATCTACACAGATTTACTTGTAATGTTGCTTCTGCTGGTATTATCGAAACTGATGTTTCACACATCTTTGATGATCCAGGTGCAAACTCCCTACCACATGCTGTATTCTTTAGAGCAGCAACTGACATTCCAGGTTCTTCACTTCCACAAATTGCTGGTGGTGGAACACTAGATGATCAGCAAGTTTTCTATGCAAGATATGAAAAAGATGCTGGTTCTATTGCACAGAAAAAGTTTACTATTCACACATCATTTACTGATGCTGTTAATAACTCCAATAATGTTTCCTTCACTCCTGGCAGTGGATCAAACTTCTATGTTTTCTGTGATAAGAGAGAATCTCCATTAAGATTTGATCCCACCAAAGGAAATACTGGTAGTTGGTATTTAAATGTTGAAGATGAATCTAGTGGTGGTTCTCCTAGAACTGATTCTATTCTTTATAGAATGCATCTTTCTGATTATGATGATGCATCTGGTAAACAAAGAACTAATGATACTTTCTATGAGCGACTAGATGATCAACGAGAAAAAGAAGATCGTGTTTATCGTCTCAGATATGTTATTCCACAGTATTTGACGACTGTTCGTGATCCACTTAATGGTTTTGTTATTAAAATAAGAACTGACGAAACCAGAAGATTGGTCCCACAAAGGTTACTTCTAAAACCAGTTGGTGCAGCACCATCATTCTGTCCATTACTAAATCCAAATACTACAGAAATTCTTGGTTTAAGAGAAGATGAGTATCCATCAGATGTAAATCCTTCATATGATCCATATGTAAACCCAGTAACTATTGAATCGGAAGCAAAATTTGCTTTTAATGTTCAAAGTGTTCGTAAGGTAAATGTTGGTGGAACTGATTTTGCAGAATTAACTGTAATTGACCATAGAGTAATTAATCAAAACCTAAGAGGAAGATTATTCTATGCACTTAAGGTTACTGAACCACAGGGTGGAACATTTAATTCTAGCACAACACTTTCCAATGCTACTAATGAAGTAACATGGACTGGAAATTGTTCTGGAACAGGTCACATCCAACAAGTTATTACTCATGTAGTTGATGCACAAACAACTGATTATTACATGATTATCAAGGATGTTACTGGCACCCTTGATTATAGTTCTACTAATAATACTACATTCTCTCAACAGGGAGGAACCGTAACAACAACACTTGCCGCGAAACCTGATAGTATTGGTGATCCAGATGGTAAGAGTAAATCTCTAAGAGATGATTATCTTTATGCCATTCCTAGAGCTGGTGTATATACTGCTGTTCCTGGTGATAGAATTACAGTTGCAACTCAAGGTGGTAATGTTCAATATGAAATTTCTTCCGTAGATGATGTTCCTGATTTTGATGATACTTTCTATGTTTTTGACATCGATGAACTGCAGGAAAGAATTCCTGGTCAGCAAGATGGTGTTTACTATCTAACATGTGTTCGTGGTAATATCTCACCATTCCCACAAGGTCCTGGTGTTGGTGAAAACTTTAAGAACTTTAAGTTCTCTCAACCTATTTCCCAACTTTATCCTTTAAATTATAAGAACGATCCTTTATGGTTCCAAGAACTAGATTCTTCCTTAGTTGATCCACCTGAAACTGTTTCTGCTGCTGACAACTATGTCCATGGTCTTGTTACGGTTAATGATTATAAAGGCAGTGAGACTAGAGAATCTACTCTAGATTTTGTTAAAAATCTTGGGACAGAATCTCTGTATACTAATACTTTAGTAGACAGTAATTCTAATACTATTGATCATAGAATTCGTGCTCAGTCTGGTAATGCTACATCTGGTGCTGAAGATAGAAAGATTCCTATTTTTGGTGATCAGATTACACCTTCTGCTAATAAACTTTACGTCGAACTTCGTCGTCCTTCTATTGCAAGATCTGGTAACCATACGTTTGAATACCTTGGTTTCGGTCCTGGTAACTACTCAACTGGTTTCCCACTTCGTCAAGAAGTTATTCTTACCGACAAACAAGATTTCTATGCACAGTCGAAGAAAGAAGATGGTGGTATTGTCTTCTATACGGGTCTAAACTCTAATGGTGACCTCTACATTGGTAACCGTAAGATCAACGCTATTACAGGAGAAGAGACGTTCCTTGAGTCTGCAAATCTAGTCACTGAGGATGACGATGATGATGATCTCGGTTCAATTGTAACGACGTTTGATACGCCAGTTACGTTTAACGATAAAATTACTGTTAATGGTCAGTCTTTCTTTAATGAAGAAGTTGAAATTAATATTGAGGCTAATCAAGGTGAAGCATTAAGAATCTATAGTAAGATTGGCGCTGGAGATGATTCTACTCTTTCTAGAGCATCATTCCCCAATCCACTAGAAGGTGATATTGTTCTTACCAAAAACAAGATTGATGCTGCTATCTTTAGCATCAATCCAAGAGGAAATGTTGGTAATCCTGGTCAACCTTATCTACTCAAGACTCATGCTTATGAAGGTGCGCCATCTAACAAGACTCCAGATCAAGGTGCAACTTTTGGAAATGATCAAATTGTTAGTTATGGTGGAGAACTTCCAACTCCAGGTGATTTACTTCTTAAAGGTCAAGAAATTGGTGCGTCTGGATCTCTCGGATGGATTTATGCAAACCAATATGTGTTAGTTTCTGATGATAAAATTGCACAAACTAAGACTGATGGAACTAATGTTGTTGAAATTACTTGGGGAGGAACTCTATTAAACAGTGGAGTTGGTAATGATGGAATTTATGTCAATTCTCGTATTAGAATTCAAGGTCATCCAATTACTTCATTAAATGGTGTTTGGCCAATTAAAGCAAGTGGATTTACTAGAACAAGTAATACTGTTGAAATTATTGTAACTAATACAATTTCTAGTGCAACTCTTGTGTGGCCTGCAAGTGCATCATTAGAACTTGGTGAAAGTGATTGGAAAGAATTTGGTGTAATTGGTGCTGATGTAATTAGAACAGAAGTTTCTAATATTGGTGACTACAAGTTAGGTATTAACACAGTTGCTCGTGCTCCTCACACTGCATATAATAAATCATTTGTTAATGCTTCAACAACAGAACCTCGTGCTAACTTAGATGTTGTTGGTAACGTATTCATTAGCGGTAAGAAAAATCTCAATTTTACTGATCCTAGCAATGCTGGATTAAGTAAAACAGAGACTGCACAAGATAATGCACTAATTGTTGGTGGTATTAGCGATACTCCAGATGCAGTGGCAACTTTCCGTGTAATGACTACCAACAATGGAAGAGTTGGTGTTAATACTCGTGTTGATACTACTGTCTTTACTGATCTAGATAGAAGTTTCGTTGTTATTGGTAACTCTAGATTTACTGATAATGCTCAGTTCCAATCAAATATTAATCTAGATGGTGCTGGTGGTTCAAATACTGTATCTTTAAAAACCACTATTACCACTGGAACTGTTAATATCCTTAATGAGTCTGGATTTACTGGAACATTAACTATTGCCAATTATGCAGAAACTGTTGAGGCACTTGCTAGAGTAGAAGATCTAGAAATTGCAAATGAAACTACCACTTTAGACCTTAAAGTTGCAAATAATGCGGCAACACTAGACTTTGACTTTGCTACATCAAACACTACTGCTGATATTGATTGGTTAACATCAACACAAACATTAGCATGGGATATTGGTGTAAGCACAACTGATTTACAAGTTGAATTTGGTAATGGTGCTACTGATGCAACTAATGTATCTGTATTTGAGTTTGGTGGCGGTTATCTAGGAACTACAGGAACATCTGTATTCAGAATTAGAAACAGATACACTGCCATGTATGGTGATGTGTCTATGGGTGAAAACAAAACACTTAATGATACACTCGACGTTACAACTAACGCAGGAACAGTCAACTTCCTATCTAATTCTGGTGTTGCATCTGAGGTCACAATTGCAGGAAATGCATCTACTTTAATTCTTGCTGGTCAAGGTGGTTTAACAACTATTAGAAACAGTCTTCAGGTAGATGCTACTGCTGAAGTTAGAGGTGATCTATTCCATAATGGTGGAACAGCGTCATTTAATTTTGATGCTAATAGAGCACAAATGGGAACAACAATTAGTTCTCATACTGGTCAAATTAATGCTCCTTTAGATAATAATGTAGATTTTGCTAGATTTGTTGCTAACTTTGATATTGCTCTTGATACTGCTGGTGCTGGAACTTGGGGTGCAACTTCATTCCAAACTGCACCTGCGGGTATAAATGATGATAATGGTAATCCACTTCTAAATCTATCTGGAAATAAATTCTATCTACCACTTAAAAAGTCTCCTATAGCAGCACTGAACAACGATTTACTTTCTGACTGGCAGGAAAATGATGATATCATTATTGATTCTCCAGAAGGAACTGGAACTCATCCAGAAATTTTAAGAATTGCTATTGGTGGTCTTACTAAAGTAAATACTGCTCCTTACTACATTATTGTTGAGAGACTTCCTTACGGAACTTTCCTTCCAACAAATGCTAATCACCCAGATACAACTGCTGTTAGAAAGGTCAATGTTTCTATTGATGCAACATGGTTGACAGCAGCTGCAGATGGAGCAGGTGCAAATGATAACTTCCAACTTGCTGAGTTTGGTGGTGGTCTTGCGGTTGGTGACTTCTTATGGTTGTCTAGAACAACAACAGGTGATGCTGGTGAAGCAATTAGAGTTACTGCTGAGACTGGTGCATTTAACAAGAGAACATATGTCGAAGATGGTGACGGTAACGTAACTTTCGAGATTGACTCTGTTACTGGTGCAACTGTAGTCAGTAATTCTGTAAGAAATGGTGGTCTTACTGTATACGGTCCATTAGAATTTATTGGAACATGTTCTGCAACTCCTGCTAATAGACACTTTACTCTAAGTAATGCAACCATTGATACCTTTAAGGTTGATATGTGTGATGGTGAAATCACTGTTCAGCAGGGAACTCTTACTTCTGATGTAAGCGTCCTCCGTTCTACTTCTACTTGGAATTCTGCTTCCACAACATTCAATGCAATTGAGGTTAGTGTCACTGATACTAATTCAAATGCAAATTCAAACTTGATGAGGTTTGATGTTAGTGGCACTACTCAATTCTATGTAAGAAAGAATGGTAACTCCTTCATTAGAGGAACACTTCTAGTAGAAGATGCAGTAACGGTCAACGATTCTGTATTCATCAATGCTGCTAATGAAGAGTTTAGAATCAGAAATGGTTCTTCTACGACTAATCAGTTCCTAGTTGATACTGACAATGGTAACACTTATATCAATGGAACTCTAGAAGTCAATGGTGATGCAGACTTTAATTCTGATCTTAACATCGATGGTGTTCTTTCCGTTGGTGGTGATCTAAGATTTGGTGGTAAACTAACCATTGGTGATGATTTTACCATCAAGAATGGTTTAAATCCAGATGGTTCTACTGAATTCTTCGTTGATGCTCAGACTGGTAACACTGTTATTGGTAGTTCTGGCAGTGGTTCTCTTACTGTCACAACTTCTGCATCAGTTGGAACTAACTTAACTGTTGGT
>Ga0163109_10002995_pt1 | contig 12940 bp, 12 predicted proteins | sample CRUFie1St13metaG_FD_108704 | JGI IMG/M metagenome (GOLD analysis project Ga0163109, IMG submission 108704) | Marine microbial communities from the Costa Rica Dome - CRUD Field 142mm St13 metaG | ecosystem: Environmental > Aquatic > Marine > Oceanic > Photic zone | place: Costa Rica: the Eastern... | reverse complement strand
TTTTTATCTAACCAATTAAGACCTTTTCTAATACTAACTTGAGGATTTGATTTAGTTCCATACGCATTGAACTGATGATATCCATCTGCCCAACCATGTATCAAACCAGTATCGGTCTTATCGGTTATCATAAAACAATCTAAAGGGTGTTGAATATTTTTCATATTATTAAAAATTACCAGGTGCTACCTGAAAACAAGGGATACTATTAGCCCTCCACATATCTACTACCTTTTGTCTATCATCAAATACACAAAGGATATCTTTTTTATCTAAATCATTTAACCAATTTTGTTTTAAAACATCATCTGGTGTGAATTTATCTTGTTTAGTATCTGGTCTCATTAGAAGTTTATCAAATGGTACATTCCAATATTTTAACCATTTAATAGTAACATCTTTACTATTATCTAATCTACCACTAAATATGAAGATTTTGAAACCTTGTTTTTTGAAAGTTTGTGCAGTAGTAATTACTGACATATTGGGAGCATCCAAAGCTACATTCTTTGGGTCAAAAAAGAAATCCCAATCTATCTTACCACCACCCATGTTGATAGCGGCCTTTCTCCTTTGGTCAATATCAGCCAAAGTTCCATCTAAATCAAAAATTACTATTTTACTCATTATTTTGTTATTAAAAAGTTTTTAAAATCTATCAGAAGGTCTTTCTTCATATCATTAGATAAACCATTACTTTTAAGGTCATCTATCTGTTTTAATAGTGATTTAATTTTTCTATCTCTACTCATTAGATACTTCACTAAAGTATCTTTGTGAATTGCTTGGTAGGTGGATTTTTTATAACTCATATCTTACTTATTTACATAGTAAATATACGAATTTTTTGCGAGACGCACAAGCAAAAAGTGAATTATTTTTAAAGTTTTTTTGAGTAAGTTAGGAGGGATTCTTTTTGGATTTTTAACCAATCTTTAATGTTTATTTTAATACCTAATTTATTAGCAAATAACAATCCTTTTTCCCAAGCATTGATTTCATTAAGATATTGATGGTATTTAAATTTTTTAGGTTGTTTATCTTCATCTATGGTTTTGAAGTAATTATCCTTATCTGTTTGAAGAACATGACCTACTTCATGTAAAAGAGAATATAAACCATTCTTTTCTAAATTGTGATTATGGTGAATGAATATTCTTTTATTAGTATGCCCCATAAAAGCAGTTATTTGTCCAAGTAATACATCGATTCCAAATTTATTTTTTAGATAATTTGAAACCTTTTGAAATTGTTTAGGGTATTTTTTAATCATACCTAAATATAAACAATTTTTATTATAAATCCAAGTCTTTTACCAATATTTTTTTTGTAATTCGTAGATATCGATTCTTTCTCTTTTCATGTGTTTACCTGAAGTAAATTTTGTTCCTTGTAGTGCATAACCAGCTAAAAAGTTTCTTCTAAATCTATCTGAGTGATTTGTTTCAGAACCATGAATTGTATGAGAATGTAAAAGAACCATTTCACCTTTTCTTGTATTACCTTCTATTTTTTTGAAATCATGTCCTTCTGGCAATACACAAGGTTTACCTCTTTCATTAGACCAGTTTTTAGGATTTGTTTTAACCCTTTCTTCATCTACTTCAATAGGAAGTATTGGTAATCTATGTGTTCCCTCTAAGTTCCATACTGCTCCATTCTCTTTATCATGGTTATCCAAAGCAAGAGCCATGTTAACATATTCATTATGTTTACAACCAGTATAAAATGCATTTTGGTGCATATCTCTTCCTAATTGACCTGGTGGTTTAAAATATGCCCATGTTTGAGTACCATCAACTTTACCACCCATTAGAAACTCACAAGCTTCTATAATTTTTGGGTGAGAAAATAATTTTGTTAATTTTTCTGATAATTTATGTGGGTATGCAAAAGGGTCCCAGTTTCCCCATTGTGAACCATCTTCTTTAGTGGTTTCTTGTCTTTGTTTACGAAGTTTTTCTAATTCATCATTTATTTCATCTGCCTCTTCTTCGGTAAGTAATTGTATTGTGGAGAATCCTCGATATCTCCAATCAAAAGAAAGTTGTTGCTTTTCTTCTTGGGTAAGATAACTCATATAACCTTAATTTAGTTTGTATATTTATATATATTAGATTTTATAAAATTGTATCAAATTTGGAAGATAAAATTTTAAATTTGGAATTTCATTTTTTAATAATGAAATTGAAATTCTATTTGATTCTAAAACTCCTTTATCTTTAACATCTCCAACATTATCATACTGAGTTTCTTTTGGGCCAGAAATTCTCCACTTTAAAGTACCAGTAGAGTAATATGGATTTCTACGATATAAAGATACATCTGACGATTTTACTTCAAATATTGGTGCACTTTTATCATTTGCTTTTTGAATAAAATATCTTTGAAGATAACCTCTTTTATAATCATCTTCTTTAGGAGTTGGAATAAACGCCTTAATCTGTTTATTAAACCTAGGTGGTTTTTTATTTAATTTTTGATATCTTTCGTTATTATTCATCAGTTTCCTCCCCTAATAATCTCATTTCACCTTTTACATTTGTAGTCCATGTGTTACCACTTATTGATTGGTCTACTTTTGTTACTTGATAAAAATTTGGATATCCAAACTTATCTGGTAATCCTACAACTCTGAATTGGTCTCCAACTTTAAATCCACTTACTCCATGTACCTCAAAATCAAATTTAGCTAAACCAAGTGGAGGGTTTTGTTTTTGTGCTTTTGCCTTACTTTGTGATTTAGGAGCACCTTTTACTAATCCCTTATCAATTAATTCAATTTGTTTTAAAGCAGATGGGTCATTCCATGTACCTACTACTAACAAATCTTCTATTACACTATCATTTGAACCTTTTAAATCTATTAAAGTATCTGCAATATCAATCTTACCTTCTCTATCTTGTACTTTTGAAAATACACCAGCTCTATTTGCAAATAGTTCATATGCCTTCGCCTTTGCATCTTCTTTGGAATCAGTATCAGAACCAGGTACTTTACCACTTGGTTCTTTATCTGGTTCTTTTTCTTGTTCTTCTTTCTGAGTTTTTACAGCAAGTAAAATAGCACCAGCTTGGTCGTTTTTATCTGTTGAGAATACATTTCCAAATAAAGGTCTAGGGCCTTCATTAGAACCATCTAATGTTCCTCCTGCAAATTTCTTTTGAACAACTGATGACATCATTGCACCAGGAACATCAACTGTAAAATTACATGATATAAAAGGTGATTTTGTTCCTCTTGCTTGAAAACTTGCCATTCCTGATGCATCAGGATTAACATCACCACAAAAATTCATATCTACAATTGTTAGTTCTCTAGGGCCTGTATCATCATTAGCCTGTGATTTTTCTTGTATTTGGAATCTCCATATAGAATTAGAAGCGGCACTCATACCATTTAACATATCATATAAGACATCTCTTACAACAAAATTTGGTTTAGATAAACACTCTATAAAGAAATCATAATTAATATATAAATCTTTTAACCATCCCCAAAATTTTCTACTTGCCGTATATGGTATAACACTATCATCACAATCATAATTTATAACAGTTTCATCTAAATCATATTCACAAGGAAATGCAAAAGGAACTGGTCTTGATTGACCAGTTGCTGGGTCATACGCACTTCCATTCAACTGAGACCTTGTATCAGATGGTGATTCATCCACCAAAGGATGTAAGTTTGCTAAATTATCATTATTATGTAAATCATCGTATTTGATATATTCTAAATCATCAACTTCATCTGATTTTGTAAGAACTGTTCTTAAATTAAAATTTGGTGCAGTTGTATTTGGTATATATAATTTAGATTTATCAGTACTAAACATATGTGGAAATCCACCACATACAGTATCACGAATATTAATTCTAAAATCTCTTGATTCTTTTTTACACCCTCCTGCTTTATGTGGTTGTAAATCAACAGGAAATACATGAAGAATAGCCACTGCTAATTCAAATCTTATAAACCTCTCTTCATCAAACAAAGGAACATCACTTGGTATTTTTAATTTTTCACCACTTCGTGTTCTAATTTTTTTACCTTTTGTTAACCACTTTTGTAAATATTCTTTAACTACTTCATCAAAGTTTATAAAATTACCTTCACTAGCCCATTTATTTACAACTTTTTCTTTTTTATATTTAAAATCAACATCTTCAGAATGAGCCCAATTATAACTTGTAGCTATTCTTTTAGCTGCAGGTAATCCATTATACATTTGTTTAAATAAAGCAACACCTACTTTTTTATCTTCAGCATCAGCAGCTATTGTCATTGGTGAAAATGATAGTCCACTATCTCCTCTAGCCTTATCAGTTCTATTGGCTCCTCTATGAGTTTGCATATATTCTGCAACATTACCTATACCTGTTAGTTCAACTGATAAAACATAAGTTTCTCCATCACCAAAAGATACTCCTCCACCAGTAATTATACCTAACATTGCATCGTATTGGAAGTTAGAATTTATTCTTTTTTGTTTTACAGTTGTCCATTCATCATAAGCAACAACATCACAAACACTAATAGGGCCGTTACCACCAACTTTTTGTTCAAATGATTCCTTTACATTCCAACCAAATTCAACTAAAACATGAAACGAGGGTTCCATTAAATATTGAGCTATTTTATCAGTTTGTTGTTTTGTATAACATATAACATCAAATTTTACTAATCTTGAACCACCCTCTGCTTTTTCATCTACTGATATTTGTGTAATTATAGGAGAAGGTCTTAATCCTCTACCAACACCATCTATTTCTACTGGTGTTTTCATATCTAATTCATAACCAAGAATACCTGGTTTTTCTGAATTCCCATATCTCCTCTCGAATGAATCAGGTGTATGGACAGATTCCATTACTAATCCTTTATCAACAGTAGATATTACTCTTAACCATGTTGATAATCCACTTACACCACCCTCAAGCCAAGGTTTATTTGTATTTTTAGACCTTGTTTCGAGTAATGTTTGTAGTTCAGGATATACATTCGATAATTGAGGAAAAAAACCCATAATATTTATTTTTCAAAATCGTTAATAATTTTTGTATAATTCTGTGGAATTCTTAATGTTGTTCCATCAGAAACAGCAAAGGTTCCATCGTGTATATTGTTAGCCGTAGATATAATCCACCAAAGAGAAGAATCACCATAAAATTGATTTGCAATAGTATCTAATCTATCACCTGTTTGTGTAACAATATAAATATCTTTATCAGATGGTGGAATATTAGGATATATCTTGGTACGATATACTTCTCTACCATCTTTTAATTTTTGTGTTGCTTGATTTCTAAATCTATTTGCCATAATTAATACCCACCTCCTGGTAAATCAGAACTCATAAAAGCATTTGAATCTGATTCTTTACCTTGTGCTTTTAAATACTTATCCCATTTTTCTAAAGTCCAAAATACTTGTTTACCCATTCCTCCATAGTAAGTAACTTGTTTATATGCATATATTCGTTCACCCATTTTTTGAGATTCTTCTTTTACCTTATAAACTTTTTCATTTTCTTTATCTATTGAAATTAAGGATAATGATTTACTAGAATATCTTCTTGATAATTTTAAAGCACCGTCTCTATCATTTATTACTTTTCTAATTGCTTTATATCTTTCTTCTGCGGTTGAATCTGCATCAGAAGTAAATGATACAGTTCTTACACCATCAATAGTTTCATCATTTGCCATTTGAGGTGTTGAATCTTTTTGACCTGTATTAATATTTGTAACACCTTTTGATGAACCTTGTGAAGAATTAGGTTCTTCTGGTGCTTTATCAGTCACTTGTCCTGCATTATCAATAACAATAGGTGATTGTTCTCCACCACCACCAGCTCCATTTGTTACTGGTGCTCCACTAACTGATTCTTCTGATTCTGAATTTAAATCTTCTTTTATTTGTTGTTTTGCTGCAACAGATTTATCATATCCATAAAGTGCATATTCAGAACCAGGTACTTCAACAAATTTAATTGTCATCGAAACATCAACATACTTTGGAAGTAATGAACCATCTAATTCAGTTTCCCAATTACCATTATCAGGCATTGTATAAGAAAGAGATTCAATGAAACCAGTTTTATTTTTATAAATATCACCCAATCTAAATCTTATAAAAGGTGGATTTACTATATTATCTTTTATACTTGGATATGCCTTTGAAGTAAGATATGTTACTCTTTCCCAACACTTCATTAATTCATATTGATTCATACAATATAAATTTAAGTTAAAAGTTACACTTCTTTCAACACCATCATAGGTATAGTAATTATAAGGATTACCAACAAATTTACCACCACTCCAAGATGGAGATACAGTTTCAGTAAGTCCTGTTATTATAGTTCTAAAAAATACAGGTGCTGATGAATCTAAACCACTTATCCATAATGGAACTAAATCTAATGCTTCTAATTCTTGTTTTGTATAAGTTACATCACCATCCTTATATTCTCCATTGACTGGAAAACCAGTTGAATTTATTAAATCTCCTTTGTTTGAAGTTAAACCTTTTTGGTCATGTGATGACCTACCAACAGTTGAAGTATATGCAACTTCATCATCGTATGAATTGTTCTGTTGAATTCCTAATTCAGATGGGCCTCCAATTGTTCGGAATAACTTTGGTGTTCTATCAGCATTATTACCTGGTATTTTTGTTAAATCAATTCTTGAAAAAGTTCCTTCTTCTCTATCATCAACTTGTTCTTGTCTAATGATATCTGAATATTTATTTTCATCAGAAATTTCTTTATCTTCTTGTTTTTCTCCTAAAGGTTTTTTTGCTGTTAAATCATTTAAAGTATCTTGTTTCTTTTCATCATCAGATTCTGCAGATGGTACAGATAAATTTGTTTCTGTACTATCTTTTACAGTAAAAGTTTGGTTTCTTAATGAATATGTTTCCGAATCATCTGTGGATTTATCCTCAACTTTTTCATCAACCTTTTTTGTTTTCTTTAATATATCTGCAGTTTTACTTTTTAGTTCATCTACTTTTTCTTTTGCCTGTGTTTGTAAAAGTTGTAATTTATCTTCGTTAGGTTCTGTATTTTTAGCAATACTAATTGTAGATGAATATGGATTTACTGATGAATATTCATAACTACCATTAGTAGGTTCATTTTCACCTAATCCTGCTGGAGAACCAAATAATGTATCTCTTAATTTATCTTTTACAAGTGAAATACCTTGACCTACTATATTTCTACCAATAGTTCTAAAATTACCACCACCTGTTTGTTTTAAAAATTTACCTAATTCAGTACCACTTGCATCTTTTCTTATTTTTGCAAGAGTAATCATAGTATTTGGTTCAGTACCTTTTTGTAATTCACCAGTACCATCAACATAAGTTGGAATTGGATTTGAAGGAATTCCTAATTTATCGTTTGTATAATTTCTTACATCAGAAATAGAATTTAACCTACCAGCAGTTAGTTTCGATATACCTAAACCAATCAAACCACCATCTGGTGATTCACCACCAATAGAATTTTTCATATCTTCTACTGTTTTGGTACTTCTATTTGCAATTCTTACAGATTCATTACCATAAAGTAAAGGATTGTTTAATTCTACTAAAGATTTTACTCGTAAACCTGTTGTTTCTTGTTCTATTAAAGTTTCGGTATCCGATTTAACCTCAGAATAGTTCGTACCATATTTGTACGAATTTTGATTTTGAAAAAGTTCTATTATTGTTGGCATATCTTAAGCTACTCCTACTCCAAAATTATTTTTTCTACCACCTCTTTCTTGTGCATCTGTAACTACTGAACCTAATGCTTCTTTACCTACATAGAAATCTTTATTTTTCAATACAGCTTGTTTTAAATCCGCTAATCCTGCAATTACTCCACTCATATCAACTAGGTTACCTACTTCACTCAATGGTGTAATTAATTCTGCACCAGCTTCACCAACAACAGCATTTACTGCTCCTCTATTCGCTAATCCACCATCAGCCATCATTACAGGTTCCACACCACCACCACTTTCTTCACTATCACCAAGACCAAGTAATTTTTGTGCCCAATTTGGAAGAAGGTTTATAAAGAAGGAACCTACTTTACTTGCAATACCTGAGAATAACTCCGAAAAGAAATCACCAATTGCTGGGAACATATCTACTATGGTTTCATAAAGTAGTACAGGTATTGTATAGAAGAATCTTAAAATACTTTCACCTATACTCAAGAACCCATCACCAATCATACCCATATCAAGAGTAAATATTCCTTTAATTATTTTAAAGATACCTCCTATTACTCCCATCACAATTTTAAGACCGTTTGCCATTGCATTTATAGCAAATGCGATTTGAGCTCCTAAAAGTTTTCCAATAAACTCGAATACAGCTCCAATTCCTTCACCTTCACCAAAAATTGTACCCATTATATCTCTGATAGGTTGTAGAGCATCCATAACTCCTTGAATAGCATTACCAATAGGTGTAAAAAATCCTTTTATTAAACTCATTATAGGTTTTACTATACCCATTAACAAGATACCAAGAGGCATTAAACTTTGTAGAATACCACTAAATGTTCCTTTTATTTGATTCCCCATTGATTCAAACTGACCTTGCATTTCTTGTTGTCTTGCCATGGCCGCTGTTTGTTTATCTAAATCTTTTATTGTCATTTTGGAGATATCCTTACCAGATTTCATTAATGCCATTGCAGAACCTAATCTTTCTTCATCCAACTTACCGAATCTTTCTCTAATTCTTTGTTGGTCAACTAAAGATTCCATAGTCATACCAGTAGCTTGTTCAAGAGCCTGTTGTTCAAAAGTATTAAGTTTAGTTAAATCACCAAGTTTACTTACTTGAGTAACCATTGCTTGTTGTGCTTCAAGTACCTTACCATTTGCTGCTAAGTATCTTGAATTTGCGAAGTTTAGATTTGTACCAAGAATAGCACTTGCTTCAAGCTCGTTGGTAATCGAACTTTGGAAATCTAATAAACCATCCGCTACTTTTCCTACTTCAGCTAAACTTGTACCAAGTTTTGCCGCTCTTACTGCCGCTTTTGATAATTCCTCAGTATTTCCTTGAAAAAATCTGTAAGCATATTCTGTATTATCAGCAATATCTTTGATTACTTTACTTGGAGCAACTCCTGCCATTGCAGCCATCTGAACAGTAGAAGCAACCATTGATTGTGCTTGTTCAGCTGATAACCCAGCCATGTTTTGGAATACTTTATTTACTTTAGCAGCTTCTGATTGACCTACTCCAAAGTTTTTGTTTAGAACTACTAAGTTTTTTAATACTGACTGAGATGGTTGTTCTATTCCTTTAAATTCGTTTGTAAACTCACTAGCTGCCTTACTTACATCTGCCATACTTGCACCAAGTTGAACAGTAGTCTGATAAGTTTTATTTAGATTATTATTAAGTGATTCGGTTTGTGAGTTAAGTAAACCTGTTTCATCTCTAAAAGCTCTTGCAGCTTTTTCTACTCTAAATAAAGCAACTAAACCTAAACCAAGTAATACAACGATTGCTGCAATTATTCCTTGAGGGCCTGCTAACATTGGGCCAATTCTCGCAGCCGCTTTAGAAAAGGATGCCATACCACCACTTAATCCTGCTGAAAATGTTTTTGAAAATCCTTTTGATTGTATATCAGCTAATTTAAAGTTTTCTGCAAAACCTTGTTTAAATGCTCCAAATGTTGTATCTATACCTGATTTAATAAAATCAGTTGGTATTAAATTAGCGAACATATTACCAAGTACAGGTACTTCACTTATAGTGCTCTTAATACTATCTAACCCATCAGTTATTCCACCTGATATATTATCAGTTACACCATTAACTTGATTTATTATACCTAATCTGTTAGTTTCTGCAGTAAGAGCTCCTTGAGCACCTTTAGCAATATCAGCCATTTCACCTGCAATTGCTTTATTGATACCAAAGTTTTTTGTTGCAGTTTTTTCTCTTTGTTTTTCGATTGCGAGTATAGCGGCCATACCTGAATCAACATCGTCTACTGAATCAGCTATATCTTTATATGTTTTAGCTTCTTTCTGTAAGTTTTTATTTCTCTTATCAGATTTTTCAGCTAAATCATCAAAAGTTTTTCCGATTGACTCGGATAACTTTTTTATCTCGGTTAATTCTTTTTTACTAGCCACTACTTACTCCTTAAAATTATTTAGAAAAATCGTTAAGCCACTTTGGTACTTTTTGACCTTTCCTTTTCATATCTTTTACATGCTTTCTTAAATCATCTAATTCTTTATCAGCTTTTACTAAAGCTTGTTTTATAGATGGGTCATTGATTAAACCTTTCTTCAATCTTCTTTTGAAGATATTCATTAACCAACTTTCAGCAAGATTATGCTTTTGTTTTATTTCGGAAAATAGTTTTTTTTCTTCGTTTGTAATTTTCATATGATTCTCCTATTTATACTACTATAAATATAGAGTAAAAAAAAAGTGAGGAACTATTTCCTCACTCTTATATTTGGCCCTTTAGGGCTACCTTTTTTTTGATTTTTTTTCATACTATCACTTTCTTTCTTTTTTGCATCACCCAATTGTCTGTAATGAAAGTTTCTAATATGGATAGGCATTTGATATACATCACTAAAAATGTATCCATTACCATAATAACATAACTCAAAAATTTGTTGATGTAATATTTTTGAGTAATTAGTTGGAAGGCCAAAAAAACCCCACGCCCATTGGTATGGGCCTCACCTCCGTGTCTCCTGTTATAGAGTTTTCAAATTCGAATTCCATGTTTACATCAGGTTGGATTTCGTTTATATAATCTCTAAACTTTTTGGTATCTCTTGTAAGAAACCTATTATTTATGAATTTAGTAATTGTTGATACATTATTATCACCATCAACTGATTTAATTAAATATCTATATCTTGTAGTCAATTCAGATGAAACTGCATCTTTACCTTTATTTAACCTTTGTAAGGCCTTAACATCAGATTCAATCTTTTTTTCATTACCATGTGTTAAAAATGAAAATTCTAATTCAACACCATCAGTAGTGGTAAATTTATACAAATTCTCAGAATTAAGTTTTGAAAAATCAACTTCTTTTGTTTGTACTTTTGATAAATCAATAGTTACTTGTTCAGTTTCACCATAATCAGAAGCAACCTCTACAATATATTCAGGTCCGTAACCTAATATACGAGCGGCTAACATTATAGCATTTTTATCCCCTATAAGAATGTCATCTATATTTACATCCTTATCTACTATAATTGCTTCGAATAACTTATCAAGTACCACCCCCTTTCGTATCAGATTCTGCGAAGCAAGAATTTCTTCTTCTTTTGCAGTCATATATTTTATCTCAACTGTTCCTTTAGATAGGGGATTATCTGCTGGATAGCATTTACCTTGTGATGGGAGTGTTATCACTTCGGTAGGAAAATCGTAATTTGCCATAAACTTTAATTTTAATTGTTTTATATAAATATATACTTTTTAAAAAGTTGGAATATGGGCATAAAAAAAGTTCTCACTAAGAGAACTTTTTCTTTATAAAAATATGTGGAGTTGTATTAGTATTCTAAAACTGCGTAATCATAAGATAGTGTTAAAGTAATTTCGACAGGGTCAGTAGCATTTGCCCAATCTAAATCATTGAACACTGCGTTATTGATAAATGCACCTTTTAGAGTCCATTGTTCAATTTTATCACCAACAGGCCCTAGTAGATAACAATTGATATCTTTTTTATAGAAATCTGAATATCCATCTCTACCTGTTAAAGATTCATGTGATAATCTTACCCATTCCATTACTGCTTGTGCTCCACTTGGAACAATTGGGTCATATAGAGTAATCTCTACATCTTGCCATTCACCTTTTCCTTTAAGTTTTCTCTTAACATTAATGTGGTCAAGAACAACAGTTTCAAACTGAATTGAAGGTCTGTTAGCTGTTTTTATAAGATATGAAGGAATACCATCGATTTCCATGATGAATCTATTCTTCATCTTCGGTTCGAAGTTGGTATAAAACATATCGTTAAATTCTAATACTTCTGCCATTTTTTTTTCTCCTATTTTTTACTATTATAAATATAGTTCTTTTTTATTTTTATTAAATTATGCTGAGAATGATGCTCCTGTCGGAAGTATGTTGAAATCTAACACGATGAATTCAGCAGTTTTTGTTGGTTGTAAATAAATCTGTCCAGCCAATATATTTCTGTCGATTACATCAGGAGTGTTGTTTGATTCATCCATCACTACTCTAAATGCATATAAACCTTGTCTTTGTTGTATTCCTTCTAAATAAGGATTCACAGTATTTAAGAATCTACCTCTTGTTTGAGAAGTATTTTGTTCAAATACTAAGTATCTTGAAGTAGAAGCGATATACTTCTTAACTTTAATCATTAATCTTCTTACATTGATTCTATCCAATGCCGAAGCTTTATCTTGTAAAGTTTTTTGTCCAAATGCTACGATTCCTTCACCAGGAAACTGAGCGATTGGGTTAATCTTCCCTTCATATAGTGTATCTCTTTCTGAGTGAGTTAATCTGTTTAATACAGATACCGCACCTACGATACCACCTCTATTTAATCCAGCTGGTGCAAACCATTCAGCAGCAACTGCATCATTTCCTGCATATATTCCAGGCATCAATACTGATGGTGGTACTGCAGTTAGTTTATTAGTTCTACTATCAATTGTTTTAACCCATGGGTAGTAAGTACCTACATAGTTAGAATCTACATTAGAACCTTGTGTAACTGCATCTGCGATAGTATCATTACCATCTGTTACATCACCAATGAAGAAAGCATCTTCTCTAGCTTCTACCATATCAGTTACTTTATCAAACACATAAGAGTGTAATCTTCTTACAACACCTGGTGCAGATACTAAGTTTATATCAAAATCATCAGGATTTGATACT
>Ga0163109_10002994_pt1 | contig 12941 bp, 12 predicted proteins | sample CRUFie1St13metaG_FD_108704 | JGI IMG/M metagenome (GOLD analysis project Ga0163109, IMG submission 108704) | Marine microbial communities from the Costa Rica Dome - CRUD Field 142mm St13 metaG | ecosystem: Environmental > Aquatic > Marine > Oceanic > Photic zone | place: Costa Rica: the Eastern... | reverse complement strand
TAGCGCGCGTTGATGCTGCACTAAACCAAAGCCCAGATAACATAGCGCCCAGCAAAATCCGTAGATCGCGAGCCGCGGCTGCCGCCGAACAGCAGACATCATCAAAAACAGTAGTAAAGGCAGTGTGAATAAAGGGTCGATTACTGACACGTTGTGCCACGCGAAGCGCGCGTTGGTCAGGGGCCAGAGTAATTGTGTGCCGTAGGTGGTGCAGGCATCTAATAAGCCATGGGTACCGTAGCCCAGCGCGGCGAAAAACCACACGCTCCGAAAAGACAGACGTTGCCTGACCAAGGGGTAGAAGAAGCATGCACAGATCAGCGCGCCGACAGGGACAAAAAACAGCGAGTGCGTGAATTGCCGGTGGTATTCCAGCGCCAGCAGGGGGTCGGTATTGGATTGGATCAACACATCCAGATCAGGGGCCATGCCGGCCAACGCACCGATCCAGAGGGCATGGCGAAGGGTGCTGGCTCTGCTACCTGATTGTGCAGCGGCAGCGCCAATCGCTGCCTGACTGAGGGGATCCATAAACCTCCCGCCGTTGAACTGCGCTCCAAACAGGCTCCACCTGCTGTCTTACCTGATAGCTCACTGCAGGCGTGTTGGAAGCGCGCTGGGGGCGCACCATACCAAAACCCGGTAACACGCCCCAGTGGTTAGATTTGGGGTGCACTAGCAGGGCTTGGGGTAACATCAGCCGATCTGGCAGTGTACCTAGCGAGACACTTTTCGATCGGAGGTGAGGGATGAGATTAAACGCTGCGCGCATCGCGCCATTGGCTGAAGCGGATATGGCGCCCGAATTGCTCGCGTTGCTGGGGCCTCGCTTTAAGGCGATCCCGGTGTTGAACATTTTCCGCACACTGGCCCACGCACCCAAGGCGTTTAAGCGCTTTATGGCCTGGGGCGGTTATATCTTGTCGGATGCCAACAGCCTCAGCCCCCGAGATCGGGAGCTGGTGATTCTCCGGGCAGGCTTCAATTGGAAATCTGGCTATGAATGGGCGCAGCACGTGCGTATCGGTTTGGATTGTGGTCTGACCGAGGCCGAGATTGCGCGCATCAAGGCAGGGTCCGACGCACCTGAGTGGAGTGCCAGTGATCGTGCTTTGCTCATGGCCACCGACGAGCTGACCGCCGACGCGTTTATCAGCGACGCTACGTGGGTCGCGTTGGGCGAGTATTCTGAGAAACAGCGGATGGATTTAGTGATGACGGTGGCGCAATACACGCAGGTGTCGATGATGCTGAATACCTTTGGTGTGCAGTTGGATGAGGATCTGAAGCTGGATCCTGATCTGTGCCCTTGATCCCAAGATACTCATCAGGAGTTGAGTAGTGTTGAAGCGTTTAGGTGTATCGGCCTGGCAGCGATGGCGGCATGCGTTGTGCGCTGTATCGGTTCTGATAGTCGTCTTCTTCAGTGCGGCAGCTCCTGCCTCTGATTCGATTCCAGCGGACTGCGACACGGCGCTGGGCGATTTTATCTTTGCGCAGCGCGTGGCGCAGGATGTTTGTGGGTGAGAGGGACGATCAGGGAGCCTCGTTCATTCCGCCCAGTCAGCACGCGAATAACGTCAGTCGAATAACCCCAGCACGCTCTCTGGCGGTCGTCCGAGCGCCGCGACCCCGCCGTGAATCACAATCGGGCGTTCGATGACAATGGGGTTCGCGCTCATGGCCTCAATCAAAGCCTCATCAGCAGCGTCTTCATCAAGCCCAAGTTCTTTGAACACTTTTTCACTTCGCCTAAGGAGTTCCCAAGGCTTGATGCCCAGTTGCTGCAGCACCTCGGTCACTTCGTTAGTGGAGGGCGTGTCATCCAAATACAGCCTCACAGCGGGGCTGATGCCGCGTTCTTCAAGCAGGGCCAGCGTTTGGCGTGATTTGGAGCAACGTGGGTTGTGCCAGATGGTGGTCGTCATACTGCAGGTCCAAAAATTGAAAGTATGGCCTGCTTGGCCGACACTTTCGAGAGGCGCACCGGTACTACACCACGATGGCAGTGACTGACACAGAGCAGCTTTCTTTTAAACACGGGCCGCTGGCCTTCTTGGCGCTGGCGATGGGTGATGGCCCCGTCGTGCTGTGTTTGCACGGTTTCCCAGACAACGCCGGGTCTTTTCGGCACCAATTGCCCGCGCTTGCTGAGGCAGGGTACCGCGCGATCTCGCTGACGCTGCGGGGCTATGAGCCGGGGTCGATCCCGGCCGATGGCGACTACACCATGGAGACGATTGCCACCGATATTTTGGCGGTTATAGAGAGCCTCGATACCGGCCCCGTGCACCTGGTTGGTCACGATTGGGGCGCGGCGGTGGCCTACGTCGCAGCCGCTGCCGCACCGGAGCGTTTTCAGAGTCTGACAGTGATGGCGGTGCCCCACGCGGGCCGTTTTGCCCGGGAGGGCCTGCGGATCCCCAAGCAGCTGCGGCTGTCCTGGTACATGGGCTTTTTCAATATTCCCTGGCTCTCAGACTGGGTGGTGCAGCGTCAGGACTATGCGTTTATCCGCAAGCTCTGGAGGGATTGGAGTCCGGGTTGGCAACCGGAACCTGGCGTGCTGGACCACGTGATACAGACCTTGTCGCAACCAGGTGTGCGCTCGGCTGCACTGGGCTATTACCGCGTGGCGCTGTCGATCAAAGCGCTATTAGTGAGTGCCGAGGCGGCCCACTACGAAGTACCCGTGCCCACACTCGCTATGTCGGGAGCGCGCGATGGCTGCATTGCAAGTGACGTCTTTGAGCGCCTTACAGTCACTGACGATTTCCCGCAGGGTGTCACATTTCACCGGGTATCTGGTGCGGGACATTTTTTACACCAGGAAAAGCCAGAGGTCGTGAACGCGTTGCTTCTTGACTGGCTCTCATCCCAGTCCGCCTGATCGTATCCAGCTCATCCCGAATTGGTGCGGACTTACCGGAAATTTGCGGGAAGCCTTGAAGGCTTTGATACTCTATACAGGTGTAGCGGTGGAGATTGACTTCGTTGCTTTAGGGGTGTGGAGCATTAATTATGAAAGATATTTCTCAGTCGATAGAAGCCTGCGCCAATCATTACGGCGAACAGGCGGATGCCATGCGCACTTACTTATTAGAGGGCCAGACGACTGCGCTCGCGCTACCGAACAGGGGGCCGCTGAGGTTCACTGAATCTGGCGCGCTGGCTGAGGAGATTCGAGCGGCGTATTCAGAGTACGGCTTTTATGTATTTGAAAATGTGCTGAGCGCCGAAGAGCTCGAAGACATCAAAGCAGATCTCGACACCATGCGCGCAGAGTTTCCCACTGGGCCAGAGAGTCAGGTGAACGCCGCCGGTGAACCGGCATTGGGTGCTGATGCCAAAGCGCTGACGCTGGTGTGGTCAAAGCCCTTGGGTGACCCGCTGGGCGGTACTGAACTCGCCAATGGCCGCCATCAGGTGAAAATGTTCGAGCCTGAAGCCGACGCCGAGGCGCCACTTGCTGCGCCTTTTATTCTTCTTGGCTCGCTGCAGTTCTCGGATGCCTGTTTGAGGACCTACGCGCATCCCGAATTACTCAAAGTCACCGAGTCCATCAATGGCCCGGACTTTGCGCCGTTTAATGAGGCGCTGTTTATCAAAGAGCCAGGTATCGGTGCGGCGGTCTCCTGGCATCAGGATGGGGTGACCCACTGGGATAGCCCCGACTTTGATGAGGATATTCACGGTTTTAATTTTATGGCTCAGGTCTACGGCAGCACTGCGGTGAATGGTGTCTGGGTGCTTCCGGGCACCCACAAGCAGGGCAAGCTCGATATCAAAGCTTTGGTCGCTGAGTCAGGCAGCGAGCGCCTTAAGGGCGCGGTACCAATTGTGTGTAACCCCGGTGACGTGGTGATCTGTAATCGGCAGCTCCTGCACGGCTCGTTTCCCAACTGTGGCTTTGAGCCACGCATCACCGTCAATTTTGGTTTCCACAAGCGCTCATCAGTGTTGGGCGTGATGGGCGGCGGTATCCATAGCGATGCGCAGGTGTTTGATGAGGAGATTGTGGCGCGTCGTTCACGGGCGATCGGCTATGCCATCGATGCTCGCAAGCAGCGATTCCCAGATGAAACCCCTTACCACTATCAGCCGCTCGCAGCTGCCGCGAACGATTATCGGTGGGATGAGTCTGCGCGGGCTGCCCTCAAGGACTACAACCTCGACGACCTCAGCATTTGAATTGCTGAGTGAAAGTCGCCGGCCCGCAGTCGTGGGTGATTCAATTGGTCGTTAGCGATGTAAGTAGCCGTTAGCGACGTGAATAGCCGTTAGGGAGTTAACAGTTCGGCCATGACGACGTTGAACTGAGCGGGGTCTTCCTGCATCACAAAGTGGCCTACACCTGACATCACTATCGCCTCGAAAGAGGCGGTAAGAGCCTGCCCCGCGCGCGTGTTGGTGGGGCGATAGTCTGAGTTGATCAGACGAATGGGCACGTCGATGTCCGCCAACGTTTTTTCGACATCTTCGTTATACCAGCGGGCGATACCCTCGAGCGCGCCAATGCCCGCCGCGGGTGGCGCAGCGCCCATATCGCGGGCGATCTGGTCAATCAGTGCCGGGTCTGACGTGGGCAGGAAAAAACTGCTGCGCACCATTCCGTCTACCGTGCCGGGAAAATCAGCTTCCATGGCGGCGAGCATCCCCGCAAGTTGCTCATCGGCATAGCGCAGCGACACATCGCTCAGTGTGTCGGCGCCAATGACCATTTTGACCCGCCCCTTAAGCAGTCTCGCGGCCTCGAGCGCCACGGGCCCACCCATCGAATGACCGACCAGAATGATGTCTTTCAATTGCAGCGCATCGGCCACCGCGGCGACATCGGCGCCAAAATTGGCCATCGACCAATCCTCACGGTTCACCCCCGAGTCGCCGTGCCCGGCGAGGTCAATGGCGACTACTTTATGCGTGGTTGCAAAGACGGGTAGCTGCGCTGACCAGTAGCTGCGGTCGCAGTTCCAGCCATGAATAAAAACAAGTGCTAGGGACCCATTGCCCCCAGATTCGTAGTGGATTTGGACACCGTCTTTAGTCGCGGTAACGCCTTGCGTCAGGCCTTCGTCGGCCTGCGCCGCCATGCCCAGCAGCAAGGCCGCTATGAACAGGTATCGCGTCAGTCTGTGGATGAGGTTGGCGTCTAAATATGATGTCGCGTGCATCGGGTGTCAGTGCCTCGCCGTTCTGGATATCGTGCTCATGTTGCAAGCATTATGCCGCACATCCCAATGGCCGCATGTGTGGATCGCGCGCTGCGCACGGGCCCGGTTACGCTGCGGCGGTAAAACCTCTTAACGACTCTTTTCCCCGGACTTTGCCGTAGACTGTGTTCATCTCAAAATTGACTTCGCTTAATGAATCACGTGCTGAACAGCGACAGGCCAGACAAGGTTGCTTTGGTCGAGGGTGACAGTACCTTCACTTATGCACAGCTCGAGAGCCGCATTCGCCAGTTTGCTAGCGGCCTACTGGCTGGCCGCAGCGATCTAGAGGAGGCGCGGGTTGCTTTCCTCATCCCGGCTGGCGTCGATTACGTCACGGCACTCCATGGTGTGTGGCGTGCGGGCGGTATTGCGATCCCTCTCAATGTGGCCTCGGCGGAATCGGAATGGGAGCACTGCCTGACCAGTGCGGGGGTGACACAAGTCATCGCTGATGCGCAGACCCTAAGCAGTATCGAGGGCTTATGCGGTCGTCTAGCGATTTCCATCGAGACCGTCAGTGACACGTTGTCTGACAGTGTGCCGCCATTACCAGAGCTCTCGCCAACGCGACGGGCGATGATTGTCTTTACCAGTGGTACCACGAGCAAACCCAAGGGGGCGGTGACAACCCACGGTAATATCGCCGCACAAATAGAGACGCTGATCACCGCCTGGGATTGGCAGGTGGACGATGTCATACCGCTGTTTCTACCTCTGCATCACGTGCATGGGATCATCAACGTACTGAGTTGCGCACTGTGGGCAGGGGCCACTGTGCATGCCATGCCCAAGCTCGATCTCACTGAACTCTGTGCGCAAGTTGCTGCGGACACCTACAGTGTGTTCATGGCGGTCCCCACCATCTACGTGAAGCTGATCGATCATCTCGACACCCTCGAAGAGGAGGAAGCGGAGGGGATCTGTGAGGGGTTTGCCAACATGCGCCTTAACGTCTCGGGATCAGCTGCTTGCCCGGTGGAGGTGTTTGAGGAATGGCGAGATCTCACTGGGCAGATGCTTCTAGAGCGTTACGGCATGACAGAGATCGGCATGGCGCTATCGAACCCTTATCGCGGTGAGCGGCGTCCGGGCTATGTGGGGCAGGCCTTACCCGATGTCGCGGTGCGGCTGGTTGATGAGGAAGGTAGCGTCGTCGCCGAGGAAGGCACGCCGGGCGAGATTCGCATCCAAAGCCCGACTGTCTTTTTGGAGTACTGGGGCAACGCCAAGGCCACAGAGGCCAGCTTCGCCAATGGGTGGTTTTGCACCGGCGACATTGCTGTGATCGAGGATGGTTACTACCGGATTATGGGTCGCTCATCGGTCGACATCATCAAATCGGGGGGCTACAAGCTGTCGGCCCTGGAAATTGAAAACACTCTGCTCGCGCATGCGCAGATCGCGGAAGTGGCGGTTGTGGGGATCAAGGACCGCACCTGGGGCGAAGCCGTCGCCGCGGTGGTGGTGCTCAAGGGTGACGGTGACATGACGTTGGACGTCCTGAAGAGTTGGTGCGATGGCAAGCTGTCGTCCTACAAAGTGCCCAAACAACTCCGTGTCGTGGACGCACTGCCGCGCAATGCGATGGGGAAGGTGGTGAAACCCTCTCTCAAACCACTATTTGAGTGACCCACCTTGAGTGGCTAGGCAGCAAGCTGGGATACCGCTTTCCGGGCTTAAGCCCTTGAGCCCTTGAGTCCTGAGACTGAGTGGCGGCTCCTCGTTTGATACGTCATAACCAAGACTAGTTCTCGTTTGATTTCGTCACCGATCGGTGTTGGTTTCTGATGATGCCTCTGCTCGAGAGAGCAGGTAGTAGGTGAGCGTGGAAAGCAGCAGGGCGGGGAATACCTCATGAAGGTCTTGCCGCACTCCTAAGGCAATCCAGACGATCAAGGCAGAGATGCCAATCGCCATCGACCAGAGCACGATGCGCGCCGAGCCAAGCCGCGTGTAAAGCCCGAATACCACCGCGGGGAAAAAGCAGACTGCGTAAAGACTGCCCGAGAAGATCGTGATCTCCACGATGTCTCCTGGAGGCTTCAGTGCCAGCAGCGCCGCGATAATCGAAAACCCAATCACCGCGGTGCGGGTCCAGAGGAGCTCGCGGGAGGAGGGGCTAAAAGGCGCTACGATGTTTTTGTAGAGCGTGGAGGCGGCGACCAACAGCACGCTGTCCATCGACGACATTGCGGCGGCCAATATCGAGACGATCAGAAAGTCTGTCGCCCACAGGGGAAACACCGCAGCATCGTTGACTAACGAGGGCACGATCAGGTCGGTGTCGGTAACGTCCGTCAAAATGAGATGCGCATAGATTCCCACGGGAAACAGACACCCCAGCACAATGGCCAGACCGATAGTGGCGATCCACTTGCCACGGAGTACCTCGGCCTCGTCTTTTAGTGCATAAAAGCGCGATAACTGTCGCGGGTCTGCCAGCAGTTTCAGCGAGCCTGAGAGCGATACACCCAGCAACACGGCAAAGGGGATACCGCCGTTCAGCTCAAATAAAAACTGTTTATCTGGCGACGCGCTCAATGTCGCAATTGATGTCACCCCGCCGGCGGCGCGAGTCACAAAATAAAAAATGACTATGCTGCCGAGCAGCATCAACAGGCCCTGCATGACGTCAGTTCTTACCACCGAGACAAAGCCACCCACGGAGGTATAGAGCACTACAATCAGTAGGGTCAGTCCCACGCCCGCCTCATAGGGCACGTCGAGGAACATCTGAAACAGGTGCCCCGCACCCTTAAAAATGGCCAGCAGGTACAGCAAGCTCGCAAAAACAATCACGAGTGCTGAGGCCTGTAATAGCAGATGTCGGCCCTGCTGATTTTCCGCGGCGATATACCGACTACCCAGAAAGTCCGGAATCGTCAGCGCGTCCCACTGCGAGGCAACGCGGCGCAGAGGCGGGCCGATCCAGCGCCAAGAAATCCAGCTGAACACCACAAGCAGGACCGCCATCGTGAACCACGCCACACCATAGTCATAAGCTTTTCCAGCGTGCCCGATGTAGGTATTGGTCGAGGCAAAGGTCGCAAAAAAGGAAACACCGACCACGATGCCGCTCATTTCGCGGTTGCCCACGTAATAGCCCGCCAGGCCGCGGCTGGCCTGACTTCCGATGTAAGCGTTGTAGAAGAGCATGCCCGTGTACCCGGCCAAGAGCGCCAGTGCGAGCCAGTGCTGTGCCATCCAGTTCATCGGGGGTGAAAAGCCAGAGTGTTTGCCAATAGGGTGCAGCAGTATCTCAGATCTCTGCGGGCTGCGAGACAGTGATGTGTCGTGACGACAGTGTGCGGCGATGCCCCAAGTAAGCTGAGAGACACGGTGACCGGTGCGCGGCGGTGATTGGGTGCCTCTTCGTGTATTGCCCGCGGTGCCAATTGTGTCACCGTATGCACAGGCCGCGGAAAGCCGCGGTATGATCGACATGCGCAGTGACTGGATATCGGCGAACTCATTGGCAAAAAAAGTAGTTAAACCCGCGCGTCTACCGACACGAAAACCCGGCATTGAGCGTTACAACCGCATTATCGAGGCGGCGGAGACGCTGATTCTCGAGGCGGGCTCTTTGCAGGGAATCACGCTCGATGCGATCGCCAGGCGCGCCGACGTGCCGCGCGTTTCCCTCTACTATTTCTTCGACTCGATTGAGTCGCTGATGGACGCGCTCTATCAGCGGGGCGTGCAGAAGATGGTGGCTGAGCTGCCGCAGGCACCGCAGGCGGCCGATTGGCGCGACATGATGCTGCTGTATATCGATGGGGTCCGCGATTTTTATTTGAGTAACCGAGTGGTGATGATCCTCGCGCTGTTACCCGTGTCGTTTCTCTCGGTGAATCAGACCAACCGCGAGTTCGGGCAGGCGCTGTTCCGGTTACTGCATTCGCAGGGTCTGGTACCGAAAAATCAGAAGGTGTTGAGAGCGTGTGAGATGTCTTCAGAACTGGCTGATTTGGTGTGGCGTAAATCGTTGATAGAGAAGGGGACATTGACGCCCACCTTTACCCGAGAGGTGAAGCGGGTGGTGATTTCTTACCTTGAGGCGGTCTTGTCCAATTTAAAACTCCTGTGAGCTTTGATCTCCCTAGGATGGCTAGGGCAGCATTTTTTCCCCGGAATAGAGAAATTCCGACAAAGCTGGTAACGAAGATGCCCCACTAAAAGACCAAGTCATCAATGGCTGCGCCGCTCGCATAGCTCCCAAAGATGACGAATGGTGAGAACACGCAGATGAGTATGCACAGCTTTTGAATCCGGTTCATGGTTGCCCCTCTGCTCTCGTTTTCTGTCGGTTCTTACTATCGTCCTACATCTGCCGGTTCGGCGCTCTACGGGTCACGCCTTCATGGCGAACTGGAAGCAACGACCCCCCTCAATGGACAACATGCTGGCGCGTCGCAAACCTAAAAGCCAACTCGTCTGAATATCTGTCGCTTTTTGTGCGCTCAGTTAGTGAAATCACAAGGCGTTAGCGACTAAGCTAGGTGTTACATCACTTCAGGATTTTGGTGAGAGGCAGTCGTGGTAAAGACACTATCGAGGCGGTTCGTTTTACAGTCTCTGGCTGCAGGTGTCGCTGCGGCCAGTCACACGCTGAGCTTTTCCAGTGCTAGACGATCCATGCCTGTCAGCAAAGCTGAAGGCGCTTTCATCATCCACAACGATTTGCCCTGGGCGCTCGAGACGTGTCGCAGTCAGTTTGGATTTGGTCCCATCACCCCCGCCTCACATCTATTTGTGCGCAATAACTTGCCCACGCCACCGGCCTCCCTCACGGCTCAGGGAGATGATTGGTCTTTTGATGTGAGTGGCTGTGCTCGAGAAGGCTCACTGACGCTGGCTGACCTGAAAAGGATGAAGAGCCGGACCGTTGCCACAGTGCTGCAGTGCTCCGGCAACGGCAGAGACTTCTTCCCCCATAACCCCTCTGGTTCCCAGTGGGCCGTGGGCGCAGCGGGGTGCGTGCTCTGGACCGGTGTGACCGTGGCAGACATCTTTGAGCAATTTGGGGGCGTAAAGTCAGACCTCTCCTATCTGACGGCGACTGGCGGTGAGGAGCTACCCGAGGGTGTGAATCAAGACGCGGTTGTGGTGGAGCGCTCGGTGCCTATGGAGAAAGGTCTGAAGGACTGCCTGCTGGTGTGGGAAATGAACGGTGCGCCGTTGCCCGTAATTCACGGTGGGCCGGTGCGACTGATTGTGCCAGGGTACTTCGGCGTCAATAACGTCAAGTGGGTGCGGCGCTTGGCCGCCACAGCTGATGAGTCCGACGCAAAGATTCAACAGTCAGGCTACCGCATGCGCGCCGAGGGGTTGGCCGGGGGCCCGGAGCACCCCTCGATGTGGCGGATGCCGGTGAAATCCTGGCTCAACGGGCCGGGTGCTGACGGCGCGCCGGTGCTGGCCGGGCGCAATACGTTGTATGGCGTGGCTTTCTCTGGTGAGCGGGGCGTCGAAGCCGTCGAGGTCTCGGCTGACGATGGGGCCACCTGGCAACAGGCTGAGTGGGTGGGCCCTGATTTGGGCCCTAATGCCTGGCGCACGTTTCAGTTCGCAGCCAACCTACCGATAGGCGAGCACCGCTTTGTGACCCGTGCGACCGATACCGAGGGTGATCAGCAGCCAAAGTTGGCCGTGCACAATCATCGCGGCTATGGCCACAACGGGTGGCAAGATCACGCGTTGCGCGTGCAGGCCATCGCTGAACTGCCCAAAGCTGAAATGAGAGCGTCGTTACAGGGTGCTGAGTCGAGCGCAGCGACAGTTAATGCATCAATGGCCGCGTTGGCACTGTCTGACAAGGCACTCGAGGGTAAGCAATTATTTGTCGAGCAGGCGCAACCGGGGTGTGGTGTGTGTCACAGCCTGGCCGATGCCAATGCCCGCGGAATCGTGGGGCCCAACCTCAACCAGCTCAGCCCTAGCCTCGCTCAAGTAGAGAACGCGATTGCACAGGGGGTCGGCGCCATGCCCGCGTATGGCGCTCAGCTGACGGAAAACGAGATAGCGGCACTGGCCGCTTATGTGGTGGAAGCCACCCGTTGAACCTCCCTCGCGGCTTGCAGTCTTCGCGCACGGTCAAGCAATAAGCAGCATTTACGGAAAGATCACCCGGTGGGAGGGGGCTTTCATTGCAACATGCTTTATAGCTCGGCGTTAGATAATCTCCATGCCCAAATTTTTTCTCATCGATCGGCGAGGGTGTGAGTGAGATTTGCTCCACACCGCTAGATATATGCCGCAACATTTCGGTAGGGCACGATAGTAGACTAGACCCCTCTATTTCACCTTTCTCAATAGCGAGACGATGTCGATTTTCCTGAAGGATTCCAACTTTATAATTTCATGCGCTGCCAGAACTGGTAGCACAATGCTCGTACATATGCTGCGGAGCAATCCAGAAATCATCTGTCACGGAGAAGTTTTCAACTACCGGAGCATTGGCGGGTTAGCGGGCTCATACAACTCGCTCCGAGAGTCTTCAGAGCACGAAAAAGCGTTGCTAAACCTCTACCGCACTGACCCTGCGACCTTTCTCTACAAAGTTGTCTTCGACAATCAGAAAAAAAAGATAGCTGGATTCAAAATCAAGACAGACGAGATTTTCCGTCGCCCGTACAGGCGTCTCCGCAGGCTCCTACAGGACGACACCGATATTAAAGTCTTGCATCTATATCGTGCAAACCTCATCGCGCAATTCGTTTCTCTAAAAGTAGTTAACGATCAGACCGGGGTGACGTTAATTCACAATAACGAGGATCGACCCGATATTAAGCCGTTCAATGCCGACGTCCGAGAATTTCAGGCCTTTGTTAAGGATGTGTTTAGGCGAGAGCAAAAATCGCTAGATCTTTACCGCGCTCATCGCAGCTTTGTGATTTCATACGAAGAAGCTGAGAGGGCCGACGGGGCGAGCTTGCAAAACATGCAGGAGTTTCTCGGTGTTAGTCCTAGGCTACTTGAGACGACAACAGTGAAAATTCTCAACCATCCGACCGAAGAGACATTACTCAATTACCAAGAAATCAAAGAGATTTATGCAGATATTGATACGTTGAGACCTATTAAAGTGCTCGCTCATTCGTTAGAGAATTGAGTAGCAGTTTCCACAGCGAAAGTAGGTGAAACATAAGCGAACAATAAAGCTGCCCGATGCGTGATCTCTGTATGTTGGCGTCGGAGCGGGGAGTTTGAGCTTCGCTTCGCTCGACAGACCTCCGCTTCGCTTTGGCCACCCACGCCTTTCAGGAACGGGTTCAGCTGTCACAGCCGCTAAAACGAAAAAGGGCCATCCTGCGGATGACCCTCTCTCGTTTTTGGTGGAGGCGGCGGGAGTTGAACCCGCGTCCGCCAGCACTCTGCCTTTGGCTCTACATGCTTAGTTTCCGTTAATTAATTTAACGGACAACAGCCCAACGGTCAGGACGTTGACCGCGAGTCTCGAAAAATTTAACCGTGACAGCCGAGACATCAGCCACTGCGATCCAGTTCTATATGACAGTCAAAAGCGCGGTACTGGCACCTTGCTTAGGACCGCCAGGGCCGAAGCACCTGGATGGTGTTACGAAGGGCTACTTACGCAGCCAGTCTTGCACCGTAGTTGTCGTCATTGGCAACTAATAGTTTGCAGCTTTGGATTTACGTGATTGGCTACCATCACGGCATGCACCGCAGGTTTCGTTACCGTCGTCGAATCCGTAACGCCCCCATATT
>Ga0163109_10002993_pt1 | contig 12945 bp, 11 predicted proteins | sample CRUFie1St13metaG_FD_108704 | JGI IMG/M metagenome (GOLD analysis project Ga0163109, IMG submission 108704) | Marine microbial communities from the Costa Rica Dome - CRUD Field 142mm St13 metaG | ecosystem: Environmental > Aquatic > Marine > Oceanic > Photic zone | place: Costa Rica: the Eastern... | reverse complement strand
TTATGAACTTTATTCAGTCAATAAGTACTTGTATGAGAAAGTATGTTACCTTTTCTGGTAGAGCAACAAGAAGTGAGTTTTGGTGGTTCTATCTCTTTACTGTATTAGTAAACTTTGCGGCAAGTTTCGTTGGAAACCTTATTTTTATGAGTACATATAATATTTTTTTCATTTATTTATCAACTATTACTTCTTTGATTTTACTTTTACCTAGTTTAGCAGTTGCTGTAAGACGACTTCATGACGTAGGTAGAAGAGGATGGTGGATACTTATAGCATTTACTGTTATTGGGATTATTCCTTTGTTAATTTGGTATATAACAGATACTAAAGATGAAGAAAATATCTATGGACCAAATCCAAAAACAGAGAATGCCTAATGGAAAGTTTTGTAGAACCTGCTGAAGATATAATTAGTAAATTTGCAAGACTGGAACTGATAATAGATAAAGTAAAGAAATTCTGGAAACATTAGGAAAACCTTTTTTTTTACTCTTCCAAGTTCCACCATATTGATATGTATTATCATATTGAGATTTAATTATGGTAAGACAAGTTCCACAAAGGAAAACCCAATCTTTCAATTCATCATATCTGCAACGAAATAGAATTTTTTTCTGGACATTGCAAATAAAACATTCTTTGGTTCGGATTCTCATAGTTATGATATAGTTGTCGGATTAAGGTTTACCCATTCATCTAATTATTTTCTAGTCTATAAAAAAGAGGATATTTGTTTCATATTTTGTTAATTTTTAATATTAAAATAATTTAGAAAAAATTAAATAATTAAACAAAATAGTTTCCAAGTACTTTCCAAGTAGTTGGAAACTCCAAAATGAACCTAACTAATTGATTGAAAACAACTTTATTTTAAATAGACTGTTCTTTTCAATAGTATCCTTAGTTGGAAACTTTCTTGGAAACTCCTACTACTAAGTTATTGATTTTTATAGTACTTGGAAACTACTTGGAAAGTCAACTCTTATTGTAAATTATTGATTTTATTACATATTATTTTCATAGACTACTCCCACTCAATAGTGCCAGGTGGTTTTGAAGTAATATCATATGTTACTCTATTAATTCCTCTTACTTCATTAATAATTCTAGTTGATGTATCTTTTAGAAATTCATGATCGAATGGATAATAGTCTGCTGTCATTCCATCAACAGACGTAACTGCACGAAGTGTACAGGCAAATTCATAAGTTCTTTTATCTCCCATTACACCAACTGTTTTAACTGGTAAAATTGCAGCAAAAGCTTGCCAAATATCATCGTATAACCCGAATTTTTTTATTTGATCGATAAAAATGTGGTCAGCATCTCTTAATATTTCAATTTTTTGTTTTGTTATTTCGCCAGGACATCTTATTGCTAAACCTGGGCCAGGGAAAGGGTGGCGATTAATAAAATCTTTGCTTATTCCGAGTTCTTTTCCCAAGTTTCTTACTTCATCTTTAAAGACTTCCCTCAAAGGTTCTATTAGTTTCAATCCCATTTTTTTTGGTAACCCACCTACATTGTGATGAGATTTTATCGTTTCTGAGGTTTGTCCATTTACAGACACACTTTCAATAACATCAGGGTATAAAGTTCCTTGGCCTAAATATTTTGCATTTTTTATTTTTTTTGCATATTTTTGAAAAACTTTTATAAATAGTTTTCCTATTTTTTTTCTTTTTATTTCTGGATCTGCTACTCCTTCTAGTTCTTTCATAAAAAGTGCACTCTCATCAGCATATATTAATGGTATTTTAATATTGTTTTTAAACATTTTTAAAACTTCTTGTTCTTCATATTTTCTTAGGAAACCATGATTTACGAAAATACAGGTTAGCTGTTTATTGATAGCTTTATTGAGTAAAGTTGCAGTCACTGTACTATCTACACCCCCTGAAATTCCACAAATTACTCTATCTTTTTTAACAATTTCTTTTATATTTTTTATCATTTCTTTTTTATATGCCTGCATTGTCCAATCACCATTAAAACCGGCAATTTTCAAAAAGTTTTCAAAAAGTAAAATACCTTTGGGGGTATGATGAACTTCTGGATGAAATTGAACACCATAAAAGTTTCTTTTTATATCTGCAACTACAGCATGAGGTGCATTTTTAGATATGGCAAATACTTCAAATCCTGGTGCTATTTTTGAAACGTGGTCTCCATGACTCATCCAAACTAATTCCTTAGAATTATTAAACCAGCCTTTGAGTAGGTTTGTTTCTTTTTTTTGTTTTAGAAATGCTCTTCCAAACTCTGATGAAAATTTGCTATTCTTTACTTTTCCACCGAGCTGATGCATCATTAATTGTTGTCCATAGCAAATACCAAGTATAGGTATTCCTAATTCATAAACAACAGAATTTACTTTTGGACTATTTTGGTCATTAACACTTTTTGGGCCACCTGATAATATAATTGCCTTTGGTGAAAGAGTTTTCAAAAAAAAATCTGAAATTTTCTGATAGGGATGTATTTCACAATAAATTTTTTTTTCTCGTAGCCTTCTTGCTATGAGTTTGGTAACTTGACTTCCAAAGTCGACAATTAATAGAGTTTGATGGTTGTTATTTTTCATAGCTGACTATTATTCTTTAAAAAATAATATTGCAAGATACTCTAAAACTATATTATGGAATTTATAAGTAAGTTACTTTGATTATTTAGATTAAACAAAATTAAAATATTTTCATACATATTTAATTATAAAATATTTTATTTGATTATAAAAGGTTTGAACATGGCGAGTAGAAGAATACGAGGAGCAGGAGGACAATCTGCGAGAAGAGCTGCAAGAACAAATCTTGTTATAGATACTGCTAAATATATTGAAAGAAATATTCCTAATTTTGAAATTATGAATTTAGAATCGATTGAAATAATTGAAGAAAAAGCAGAAGAAGTTCTTGAAAATATAGGGGTAAAATTTCTGGACAACCCAAATGCACTAAAGTTGTGGAAGGATGCTGGTGCTGATGTATCAGGCGAACTAGTAAAAATTCCTAAGGGTTTATGTAAGAAATTATGTAGTACAGCACCTAGTAGAATAATTCAGCATGCTAGGAATCCTAAAAGAACAGTAGAAATAGGTGGTAGAAGTTTAGTATTAGCACCTGTTTATGGACCACCATTCGTTAGAGACATGGAAAAAGGTAGGAGATATGCAACTATTTCAGATTTTGAAAAATTTGTAAAATTAGGGTATATGTCTAAATGGCTACATCATTCTGGCGGCACACTATGCGAACCGACTGATGTTCCTGTTAATAAAAGACATTTAGATATGTTATTTTCCCATATTCTGTATTCTGATAAACCTTTTATGGGATCTGTTACAGCTCCTGAAAGGGCAAGAGACAGCATTGATATGGTAAAAATCCTTTTTGGAGATGATTTTGTAAATGAAAATACTGTTTTAACTAGCTTAATTAATATAAATTCACCACTTACTTTTGATTCAATAATGATGGGGGCTCTAGAAGAATATGTATCTAATAAGCAAGCTTGCATAATATCACCTTTTATAGTTGGTGGTGCTATGTCACCAGTCTCAGTTGCAGGAACCTTAGTTCAAGTTCTTGCGGAAGTTCTATCTGGAGTTGCTTATTCTCAATTACTAAATCCTGGTGCTCCAGTAATTTTTGGTGCATTTGTAACATCAATCGATATGAATTCTGGCGCGCCCACTTTTGGAACACCTGAAGCTAGTAAGATTTTGTATGGAGCCGGTCAATTAGCCAGAAGATTAGGTTTGCCATTTCGTTCAGGTGGAGCACTTTGTGGCTCAAAATTAACAGACTCACAGTCTGCTTATGAAAGTGCTAATACCTTACAGGCTGCAGTTCATGGAGGTGTAAATTTTATGCTTCATTCATGTGGTTGGTTAGAAGGTGGATTAGTTTCTAGTTTTGAAAAGTTTGTCATAGATGCAGATCAACTCGGTGCATTACATACACTAAGTGCTGGTGTTGACATTTCACCCAATGGCCTGGCTATTGATGCATTAGAAGAGGTTGGTCCTTCTGGACATTTTTTAGGTTGTAATCATACACAATTAAATTTTGAAAATGCTTTTTGGCGAAGTGATATTTTTGATTACAAGCCATTTGAAACATGGCAAGAGGAAGGTGCAAAAGATACCACTTCTAATGCAAGTAAAAGAGTAAAATCTTTACTTGAGAATTATATAAAACCTGAGCTAGATATTTCAGTAGAAGAAGAATTAAGAGATTTTATAAAAATTAAAAAAGATTCTATGCCGGATTCATTTGTATAAAATTTAACAAACATTAATAATCCCCATAAAATCGTCAGATTTTAAAGATGCCCCCCCTACAAGTGCACCATCAACATCATCTAAATCAAAAATATCCTTGGCATTAGTTGGTTTAACCGACCCTCCATATAAAATTCTCATTTTATTTGCAGTGTCTTTACCTTTAATTTTAGAAACTAAAGATCTCAACTCTTTATGTACAACTTCTATTTCTTTAAGGCTTGGAATTCTTCCTGTTCCAATAGCCCAAATGGGTTCATAAGCAATTACAGTATTATTTTCATCAGAAATTAAAGGCATTGAATTTTCAAGCTGAGTACAAACTATTTCATTAGTTAAACCCATATTTTTTTCTTCCTCTGTCTCTCCTATACAAATTATTGTTTGCAGAGCTGATTTTATTATTGATATTGCTTTTTTATTGACTATTTCATTGGTCTCTTGATAAATTTTTCTTCTTTCCGAATGTCCTACAATAATTATTTTAGCACCAGCATCCTTGAGCATTTTTGCTGAAACATCACCTGTATATGCACCGCTTTCTTCATGATGACAATTTTGTGCACCAATAACTAATTTCTTATGACTTATGGTTTCATTAGCCTTGCTAATAATCGTATTAGGTACACAAAGAGCTATATCAACTTCATAACCATTACAAAGTTTGTCGATTTTTAAAATTTCACTGATAGAATCTAAGGTCCCATTCATTTTCCAATTTCCTGCGATCAAATGTTTTCTTAAGTTCATTATCTCTCCATAATTAAAACAAAATCATTTAAAAAATTAACTCAACTAAATATAATAAAAAAATTTTTTAAGATTAAACGTGATTAGAATTTTATAGATTCACCACACCCACACGCTTCACTCACATTTGGGTTATTAAATTTAAATCCAGACTCAAGAATTCCATCTTCGTAATCTATAGTAGTACCGAAGAGATACATTTGGGCAAGTGGTGCAATAATTACTTTAGCACCTTCAAAATCAATTACTTCTTCATTTGTTTCTACTTTGTCAACGTATTCCATAAAGTATTCCATACCTGCACATCCACCCTTTTTTAAATCAAGGCGTAGTGCAAATTTTTTTGATTTATCAGTAAGTTCCCTAATTTTCTTGATTGCTTTTTCTGTTAAATTAATTGGATTATTCATAGCATTGAGCCTACATAAAACCTAGTTCAAGACGAGCTTCATCACTCATCATATCCATTCCCCACTGGGGTTCCCAAACTATCTCGACATTCACTGACTTAATTCCATTCACAGGCTTTACAGCATCAGAAACCCATCCTGGCATATCCTCTGCAACAGGACACCCTGGCGCGGTAAGACTCATCAAAATTACCGCATCTCCATTATCATTAATTTCTATAGTATAGATCAACCCCAAATCATATATATTTACAGGAATTTCAGGGTCAAACACAGTTTTACATGCTTCGACTACATTATTATAAAGGGGATGATCTGTTGTGGAGGGTTTTATTAACGATACATTTTCAATTTGGACATCGCTATCATCTGTTGTATATGAATTGTTATTTTTAAATTCTTCCATTTTATAACCTTCAACTTTTATATTTATCATTTTAAATAGGTTTGCAATGAATTTCAAGATCAAAGGTACACACGGCAAAGCTAGAGTCGGCGAGTTAAAATTAACACGTGGATTAATTAAAACTCCTGCATTTATGCCAGTTGGCACCGCAGCAACTGTAAAGGCAATGCTTCCAGAAAATGTAAAAGCTTTGGGAGCAGACATTATTCTTTGTAATACCTATCATTTAATGTTGAGACCAGGCGAAAATCTAATCAATAATTTAGGAGGCCTACACAAATTTATGAATTGGGAAAGACCAATACTTACAGATAGTGGGGGCTTTCAAGTCATGAGTTTAAGTGGTTTATCTCGAAAGTCAGAAGAAGGAGTGGAATTTCGTTCTCATATTGATGGTAAAAAATATTTTTTATCTCCAGAATATTCCATAAAAATACAAAAGACTTTGGGTAGTGATATCATTATGTGCTTTGATGATTGCGCCAGTTTTCAATCAAAAAAAAATGATGTTGCAAATAGTATGAAAAGATCATTGGATTGGGCTTTAAGATCAAAAGAGGAATTTGAATTAACGAATTCTGGAATATTATTTGGTATTCAACAAGGTGGAATTTACAGTGATCTGAGAGATGAAAGTATTAAAAGACTATTGGATATTGATTTTCAAGGCTATGCTGTGGGAGGTTTAGCAGTGGGTGAACCGCAAGCTGAAATGTTTAAAGTTTTAGATTCTACAGCTGATAAATTTCCTGATAATAAACCTAGATACTTAATGGGTGTTGGTAAACCAGATGACATTGTGGGAGCTGTACTAAGAGGAATTGATATGTTTGACTGTGTTCTACCAACTAGATCTGGAAGAACGGGGCAAGCTTTCTCTAGAAGAGGGCCTATTAATATAAAAAATTCAAACAATAAAAAAGATTCAAGTCCTTTAGATCCCGACTGCAATTGTTATACTTGTCTTAATTATTCAAGATCCTATCTCCATCATGTGTTCAAATCAGGAGAAATTATTTCCGCTATTCTACTTACATGGCATAATTTATATTATTACCAAGAACTAATGAATGATATTAGAAATGCAATTATAGAAAAAAAATTAAACGAATTCTCAAAAGAATTTTATAAGTTGCAAAACTCTAGAGATTTACTATAAATTTGATTAGATTTTTTTATTTTATTAATAGTTTGAAAATTGAAAAAACCTAAATTAAATGTAATTCTTGAAACTGTCGTTTACATACATATGTATATCTAAATCACGCATATATTATATTTATCAAATTCTAAGTTAGGATATAACATGGCTAAAGTGAAAAAAATTATCCAACCTGTACTACCACTAAGAGATATTGTGGTATTTCCTAATATGATAGTTAGACTTTTTGTAGGAAGAGAAAAATCTGTACAAGCCCTTGAAGAGGTCATGAAAGAGAACAAAGAAATTTTGTTAGCTAGTCAAGTTGATGCAACACAAGATGAACCAACTGAAGAAACTATTAACAAAATTGGTGTTTCTGCAAATGTCCTTCAAATTTTAAAACTACCAGATGGAGCAGTCAAAATTTTAGTAGAGGGAAAAAATAGAGTTAAAATTGAAAAATTTACTCAAAATAAAAATTTCTTTGAAGCCGAAGCGATAGTTTTAAGTGATACTATTAACAAAACTGAAGAAATTGAAGCTCTCAGAAGATCAGTTATTGATGAGTTTGATAGATATGCAAAATTAAATAAAAATATACCAGAAGAAGCTCTGAAAGCCATCACTGAGGCAGATAACCCTTCAAAATTAGCAGACATAGTAGCTGGTCATTTGAGTGTTTCTGTTGAGAAAAAACAAGAACTTTTAGAAATAATTGATTTACGCAAAAGACTAGAGACCATTTTTAGTATAATGCAAGGAGAAATGAGTGTCTTGAGAGTTGAGAAAAAAATTAAATCTCGAGTAAAAAACCAAATGGAGCGTACACAAAGAGAATACTATCTTAATGAGCAAATGAAAGCTATTCAGAAGGAATTAGGTGATGGTTCTGAAACCCAAGATGAGTTAGTTGAACTTGAAGAGAAAATTTCAAAGATAAAGCTTAGTAAGGAAGCTAAAGATAAAGCATTAGCAGAATTAAAGAAGTTAAAATCAATGTCTCCGATGTCTGCTGAAGCTACAGTTGTGAGGAATTATCTAGATTGGATACTTTCTATCCCATGGGGAAAACAAAGTAGGGTAAAGAAAGATTTAAATAGGGCCCAAAAGGTACTTGATGATGATCATTGTGGTTTAGAAAAAGTTAAAGAAAGAATTGTTGAATATCTTGCAATTCAACAGAGATCAAAAAAAATCAAAGGTCCAATCCTATGTTTGGTAGGTCCTCCAGGTGTTGGCAAAACGTCTTTAGGGAAATCAATTGCAAACGCTACTGGCAGAGAGTTTATTCGGATTGCTTTAGGGGGCGTTCATGATGAAAGTGAAATAAGAGGACACAGGAGAACTTACATTGGGTCCATGCCTGGTAAAATTATACAGTCCATGAAGAAAGCAAAAACAAACAACCCACTTATACTTCTAGATGAGGTAGATAAAATGGGTAGAGATTTTAGAGGTGATCCTGCTAGCGCTATGCTCGAAGTACTAGATCCTGAACAAAACAGTACTTTTACAGATCATTACTTAGAAGTTGAATACGATTTATCAAATGTAATGTTTATTACCACTGCAAATACATATAACATGCCAAGACCATTATTGGATAGAATGGAAATAATAAGTCTCGCAGGCTATACAGAAATTGAAAAACGCGATATTGCCACTGAACATTTGATTTCAAAACAAATGAAAGAACACGGCCTTAAAGTATCGGAATTCAGCATTAACGATAATGGCCTTTTGGAAATAATAAGGAGATATACCAGAGAAGCAGGTGTGCGTAACTTAGAAAGAGAAATAGCAAAACTTTGTCGGAAATCCTTAACAAAAATAATTAAAGGAGAAGCAAAAAAAGTAAGTGTTACTTTGAAGAATATTGAAGAATTTTTGGGAGTTAAAAAATTTAAATTTGGATTAGCTGAAGAAGAGAATCAAATTGGAGTTACTACAGGATTAGCTTGGACAGAAACGGGAGGAGATTTGTTGTCTATTGAAGCTTTGCAATTACCTGGAAAGGGTAGAATGAAGTCTACTGGAAAACTTGGTGAAGTAATGAAAGAAAGTATTGATGCCGCTTCAAGTTTTGTAAGGTCTAAGTCACCGTCTCTTGGAATTAAGCCCCCACTTTTTGAAAAATTAGATATCCATGTCCATGTGCCTGAGGGTGCAACCCCAAAAGATGGTCCATCTGCTGGCGTAGCTATGGTAACCTCTATAGTATCCGTCTTAACTGATATACCTGTTCGTAGGGATTTAGCTATGACAGGTGAAGTAACGTTACGTGGAAATGTATTGCCTATTGGTGGTTTAAAGGAAAAACTATTAGCAGCCTTGCGTGGAGGTATAAAAACTGTACTTATTCCTAAGGAAAATGCCAAAGACTTGCGTGAAATACCTGATCAGGTTAAGAATGGTCTAGAAATTATTCCACTTTCACATGTAAGCGAAGTATTAAATATTGCATTAACTGAAGAACCAAAACCTATTGAATGGGATCAGACATCTATGATTGGAAGTAGTGCAGAAAGTAACAATAGTGAGGATGAATTAGACAGTGAATCTTCTGTTGCTCATTAAATAACCTGAATTAAAATTTTCTAATAACTAAAAATTTTGTTATTGTATTTAATTAATATAATTACTATGGTCTCATCAAGGATTTTGGGTGATTAGCTCAGTTGGTAGAGCGCTTCGTTTACACCGAAGATGTCAGGAGTTCGAGTCTCTTATCACCCACCATCTTGCTAAAGTTATTAGACTAGAATTTAAACTTATATTTATTCATTTTTAAAATCTTTTTCTTGACAATACTTAAAACCAAGAGTTTAAAAGTAATGTGAAAACTTGTGCGGTTGTAGCTCAGCTGGTTAGAGTGCCGGCCTGTCACGCCGGAGGTCGCGGGTTCGAGCCCCGTCAACCGCGCCACAAAATTGTTAATTTCTTGTTTTACAAGGATAAAAGATGATTCACTTTTGGGTGCGCTCAGAATATAGGGACGATGAACTGAGAACCCCCTTAACTCCCTTGGGTGCGAAAAAGCTTTTAGATAATGATATAAAAGTTACAATAGAAGAATGTCAAAAAAGGACTTTTTCTACAGATGAATATCGCTTAGTAGGTTGTGAAATAGCTAATAAAGGTTCTTGGATAGATGCTGACTTAGATACCATAATCTTGGGTCTAAAAGAATTAGATTATAATATTACCCTTGAACACAGGCATATAATGTTTGCTCATATTTACAAAAACCAAAAAGGTTCGGAGCATATTTTAAATAACTTTAGAAAAAATAATGGTATATTGTATGATTTGGAATATTTGAGAGATACTAATAGTAAAAGAGTAGCTGCTTTTGGATATTATGCTGGTTTTTCAGGAGCATTTGTTGGATTGGATATCTGGCTAAGTTTTAAAGAAAATAATTTGGAGACAGGTATAGAAATTCCAATTGACACTTCAAAAAATTTTATAGTTAAGAGTGCTTCAAAAAAAGTTGATATTTATAAAAAAACAGGTAATCAACTACCAAAAATTATAGTAATCGGAGCAGGTGGTAGAGTAGGAAGTGGTGCTTGTGAATTTTTTAAATCGTTAGGATTAAAAATTACTGAATGGGATATAAAAGAAACTTCTAACAGAAATTCTTTTTCTGAAATATTAGAACATGATATTTTTGTAAATTGTGTATTATCAGATACAAAGTCAGTTAAATTTCTGAAAAAAAGTGATATTAATGACAAAAGAGAATTAAGTCTAATTTCTGATGTTTCTTGTGATCCTGGTAGTGATTTTAATACTATACCACTTTATGATGAACCATCATCATTCAAAAAACCTTTTCAATATATTAATAGAGGAAAAAATCCTCTATTATTGACTGCTATAGATAACCTACCAGCAATGCTTCCCAAAGAAAGTAGTATAGATTTTGAAAAACAGCTTCTACCCTATTTATTAGATTTTGATGTGGATAAAAATGGAGTATGGGGTAGGGCTGAGAGAATATTTTATGATAATATTAATACTGTTTAAAAAAAGGATTTAAAATGTCTAGGGTACATTGGTTAGGAACAGGTCTATCTTCAATACCAGGTTTAAGGAAACTATTGAAAAAGGGGTATGAAACTTTTGTTTGGAATAGAACTGTAGAGAAAGCTCAAAATTTATTAGGTGACTTAACAAACAATATTTATAAATTTGATTTTAATGAGTTAGAAAAACAAACAACAAGTGGTGATGTTTTAATCTCGATGCTTCCAGCAAATTACCATCTAGATGTAGCTAATTTATGTCTTAAAAAAAACGCAAATTTTGTTTCTTCTTCCTACATATCTGAGGACCTTGAAAAATTAAACAATACTGTAAAAGGAAAAAGCTTAGTTTTTTTGAATGAGGTTGGACTTGACCCTGGTATTGATCATTTAATGGCTCATGAATTGGTAAAGCAATATAAAGAATTTAGTGATTATAATGCGAATAACATAGTTGAATTTTTTTCATTTTGTGGGGGGGTGCCAAAAAAGCCTAATGATTTTTGTTATAAATTTAGTTGGTCTCCTCTAGGTGTTTTAAAAGCATTAAAATCTAAAGCAACATCCATAGAAAACTTTGAGAAAGTAGATACTTTGAGACCATGGCATAATGTAAGAATACATGAAATTCCTTCAATCAATAAAGAAAGATTTGAAGTTTATCCAAATCGGGATAGTTTACCATTTATTAATCAATATGAATTTGAAAATAATTGGCGAGTAAAAAAGTTTGTGAGAGGGACTTTAAGAAATCTTGGATGGAAAAGCGCATGGAAGGAAATATTTGAAGTTATAGAAAAAATCAATATTGAAAGTGATCAGGAAAAACTTGAAAAATTATCCAATATGCTTTGGGAAAAATACTCCTATGAAGAAAAAGAGAAAGATCGAGTAGTATTAAATGTGTCCTTAAAGGCCACAAAGGATAATGCCTGCTTATTTGATCGATCTTTTTTGATGGATGCTTGGGGTTATGAGAATAGTACTGCTATGGCTAGGTTGGTTTCAATACCTGTAGCGTTGGCAGTCGAGAGTGTTATTAATGATAAAATTCCTTATGGTGTGACTGCTGCGCCAAAATCGCCTCAAATAGTAACTTCATGGCTGAATGAGATAAAAAAAGAGGCTCAAATTTTTAATTTTATAGATAATTTAAGTTAATTTTTTTTTATATATATGTCTTCTTTTTATTATTTGGTGCGACCTTGTGATCTTGAGTAAAGTGTTTTACAGTGTTGACGTAAATGTCAGGAAAGAGTAAACCGTCTATTATCATTTTGTATCCTGGGGGAATATCATTTGAGTAGTATAGCTATTAATTATCTGCCAATCTTAATCTTTTTAGGACTTGCTTTAATTTTAGGTATTACATTTCTGTTGGCTGCTTTCGTCATAGCCATCAGAAATCCTGATGTAGAAAAAGTTTCAGCCTATGAGTGTGGATTTAATGCTTTTGATGATGCCAGAATGAAATTTGATGTTCGATTTTATCTTGTAGCAATTCTGTTTATTATTTTTGATCTAGAAGTAGCTTTTCTGTTCCCTTGGGCAATAAGTTTTGGTGAGATTGGTTTTTTTGGTTATTTGTCTATGATGATTTTTTTATTCGTTTTAACTGTAGGTTTTGTGTATGAGTGGAAAAAAGGCGCATTAGAATGGGATTAACAAATAGTTACCAAGTTACCGGAATTGATAAAGATTTAGCAACTAGAGAACTCGCTGATAATATCGCTAATAAAGGTTTTATACAGACATCTGCTCAAGATGTAATTAATTGGGCCAGAACTGGTAGTCTGCATTGGATGACTTTTGGATTAGCTTGTTGTGCTGTCGAAATGATGCATACGTCAACTCCAAGATATGATTTAGAAAGATTTGGAACTGCACCAAGAGCAAGTCCACGTCAATCTGACCTAATG